>Ga0265295_1001127_pt1 | contig 48836 bp, 35 predicted proteins | sample Munlansysbiofilm_FD_192503 | JGI IMG/M metagenome (GOLD analysis project Ga0265295, IMG submission 192503) | Leachate microbial communities from a municipal landfill in Southern Ontario, Canada - Methane capture system biofilm | ecosystem: Engineered > Solid waste > Landfill > Unclassified ...
ATATACAATAAATTTTGTAAATTATTCATATGTCAATAAACTTAAAATAGCTATAATCCGATAATTACAAAGTATATATAAAGGAAAAAATTGAAAATTAGTGTAAATTCTCTTTGTCCCTGTGGAAGTTTAAAAAAATATAAAAAATGTTGTAAAATTTTCCATGATAATATAAAAAAACCGTCAAATGCTTTAGAACTTATGAAATCAAGATTTAGTGCTTATGCTTTTGAACAAAGTGAATATATTATAAAAACTACTCATAAAGATAATCCTGATTTTTCTACGAACACATCTGTATGGAAAGAACAAATAGAGATGTTTTCTAAAAATACAAATTTTGAGAAATTAGAGATTTTAAACTTTGAAGAAAGTGAATTTGAAGCTTCTGTGACATTTAAAGCAACCTTATTTCAAAATAATAATGATATATCTTTTATAGAAAAAAGTAGATTTAAAAAACTTGATGATATTTGGCTTTATGTAAATGGAGAGTTTTATGATAAAGATGAAAAATTATTAAATTAGAATAATTTTTCAATATTTATATTTTTCTTCTTTATACTGATTATATTTAAACTACACACATAAAAATTATTTATTGTTCTCTTAATGCTTCATCTTTGTATCTTATCATTGGAGATATAATATATTCTATCAATCTTCTTTTACCAATTTTAATATCAACACTACAAGTCATACCAGGCATTAATTTTATATATTTATCATCTATTTTCATTCTATCTGTTTTTAATTCAATTAATACAGGGTAAATTTCACCTAATTTTTCATCTAAAACAGAAGATTTTGCAATATTTGTTATAACACCTTCTATATAACCATATTTTGTAAATTTAAAACTATCTACTTTTACTTTTACTTCTTGTCCTAAATGTATAAATCCAATATCTCTATTTAATACTTTTGCTTCAACTTCTAAAGGTGAAGATATTGGTATAAGTTCCATAACAACTTCACCTGATTGAACTACTCTTCCACTTGTACCATTATTTAAGTTATAAATAAAGCCATCTTCAGAAGCATATATAAATTTGCTTTCTAATAAATAATTGCTTTTATCAACTTCTGGTAAAGTTGTATTTAATTCATCTGTTGTTTTATTAAATTCTTCAATTAATTCTTTTCTTGTATTATTTTTAAACTGTATAAGTTCATGCTGAGAAATTTCATATTGTGTTGATAATTTCTTTATTTCATCTTTTTTTATAGCTATATTACTTTTTTCTTCTATATATTTTTCTTCCAAATCTTTTAAAGAAATTTCTGGTTCAAGCCCTTTTTCTACTAACTTTTTCATTTGTTCTAATTTATATTGAGTAAATGGTAAAAGTTCCATCAACTTTTTTATTTCTGTTTCAACCATCTTTTTTTCATAAAGTACTTTTTCTATTTTTACATTTAAAGATTTTATTTCTGTATCATAAGAAGATATATTGCTGTGGAGTTTATTATTTAATAATACTATTAAAGGTTCTGAAATATCACTATTTTTTATCTCTTTGATTTTATTATTTGTATCTATATATTTAATCATCTCCTCTAAAAATATTTTTTTCAACAATAAAGTTTCATATTTTGCTTTCATACTATTATTATCAAAATTTTCTACACTATTTTTAAATTCAACTAACAAATCACCTTTTTTAACATTTTGACCATTTTTTACATAGATTTTTTCTATGATACTTGTCTCTTTTGCTTGAATTAAAATCATTCTTGAACTAGGAATTGTTTTACCTAAAGATGGAGCAATAACGTCAATTTGACTAAAAGTAAGCCACAAAATAATAAATATAACTAAACTACCAATCAATGAAGGAACTAACCATAATAATTTTGATGGTCGCGTAGCTAAAATAGACTCTATGCCATTTAAAAAATCACTATTTTCTTTTTTCATTTATATCTCACTTAATATATTTTGTGCTTTACATAGATTATGAAAATATCCTTTTTCATTTCTCAGTAGTTCTTCTTTTGTTCCTAATTCTATAATTTTTCCATCATATAAAGAGACTATTTTATTTGTAATTTTTAAAACAGATACTCTATGAGAAACGATAAATACTGTTCTTCCCTCACATATTTTTTTTAGATTTTTTTGGATTATAATCTCTGATTCAAAATCAATAGCACTAGTTGCTTCATCAAAGATTAAAATTTTAGGATTATTTATAAGAGCTCTTGCTATTGCTATTCTTTGTCTTTGACCTGTAGATAAAAGATTTCCTCGCTCACCTACAATAGTGTCATAAGCTTTTGGTAAACTTAATATAAAGTCACTTGCTCCACTTAATTGACACACATATTCTACTTCTTTCATAGTTGCTCTTGGATTTGATAGAGTGATATTGTCTTTTATACTTTTATTTAATAATAAATTATCTTGCATAACAACACCTATTTGTCGTCTAAGCCAATTTGGATCTATTGTTGAAATATCAAAACCATCTATTGAAATTTTTCCACTCGTTGGATGAAAAAGTCTTTGAAGTAATCTTGTAAAAGTAGTTTTTCCTGAACCAGATTTTCCTACAACTCCAATTATATCTCCAATATTTACTTTTAAATTTATATTATTTAAAACTAATGGAGCTTCTTCGTTATATTTAAAAGAGACTTTATCAAATAAAACTTCACCTTTTAATTTTGGTAAATTTGTTTGCGTAGAATTTATTGATATTTCTTCTTTTGTATTAAATATTTCTTGAACTCTTTTTGTTGATATTTTCACTTGATAAATTTGTTGTAAAGTTTGTGCTATTCTTTGAGCTGGAGCCATAATTCTTCCAATTAGCATATTAAAAGCTATTAATTGTCCTGCTGTCATATCTCCATTTAAAACTCCAATTGCACCTATCCATAAACATAATGCGACTGTAATTTTATTTACAAAAGAAGCTATTTGAGAGATATTTCCTGATATATCATCTGTTTTTGCATTGTGCTTAGTCTGCTTTGCTAATTGCTCTTCATAATCTCTTCTTATTGTTGGTTCTATTGACATTGATTTTATAGTTTCAATAGAAGAAACACAATCAAAAAGATATGATTGAGAATCAGTAGAAAGTTGTAATTTCTTTTTTAATCTCTCTTTTAAAATTGGATTTGCAACACCATATAAAAGAAAAATAATTATAATAGCAATTAATACAATAATTGTAAGTGATGGAGAAAATAAAAACATAACTACTAAAAAGATAATTCCAAAAGGAAAATCTATAATAGAAGTTAAAAGCCCTGAACTAATAAAGTTTCTAATAGATTCAACCTCTTTAAACCTAGCAACTACATCTCCTGATTGTTTGCTAGAAAAAAAGCTTAAAGGTAAAGAAGTAAGATGTCTAAAAAACTTTGAAACCATCGTAACATCAATAATAGATGTCATATGACTAAGTAAATGCTTTCTTGAATAACTAATTATAAAATCAAAGATTGCTATGATAAAAAGTCCTATAACTAAAACTTCCAAAGTACTATTTCCACTAGAACTGAAAACTTTATCAATAATTATCATCGTAAATAATGGAGTAATTAATGCAAAAATTTGAATAATAAATGCTGCAAATAATACGTGATAAATTAATCTATCTTGTTTAAAAAATGATTTAATAAACCAAGATAAACCAAAATTCCTAATAGTTGAATCACTATTTTTTTCATCTTTTGAAACTAAAATAATTTCACCATCATAAATCTTTTCAAACTCATCTTTTTCTAAAAGAATTTGTTTTGAATTATCAAAATCGTATATTTTATATTTATCATTTTCTATAGAAAAAAGTAAACTATACTTATCATCTTTTAATTTTACTATTGCAGGAAGTGGATTATTTTTCAATTTTTCTAATTTTGCACTAACTTTTTTGGTTTTTAAATCAAAATATTCCGTTGCAACATATAATAAATCTTCCTCAATTATTTCATTTGCTGAACCTATTTTAAAAATTAAATCATCATAGCTTATTTCACAATTTAACATTCGTGTTAAAAGTAAAAAAGAGTGCACTAGTTCATTTTCAATTATTTTATTTTTAGTCATATATCAACCTATCAACTTCATTTAAAAAATCTTCATTTAAGTAATTTGTATATCTCATCAATTCTGTATACTCCAATAAAAATTGGTATTGGTATTCTGTAAAAATATTTAGTTTTTCAAAATATTCATTTTCTTCATCTAATAAATCAATAATAGATTTAGTACCTATATTAAATCTTTCTTGCATACCATCTAAAATAAATTTTTTAGATTCTAAAACTTCTGGATAACTTTGAATAATTTCAAAGTAAGAGTTAAGATTTGTAATCTTATTTTTTATATTTTGATCAACATCTTTTAATAATTTATCAAAATTTAATCTCTCAATATTTTTTTCAATTCGCGATTGCTGATAGTTTTTTGTATCATAAAAACCATTGAAAATATTAAATTTTAGAAATAAACTTAACGTTCTTTCATTTTCATTTTCTGGTACATCATTTGCAACATGCTCATATTTTAATAATAAAGTTGGTTCAAAATCACTAATACTTTGAGAAACTTTTATATCACTCTTTTTTACTTTTAATTTTTGTATTTGAACATCTAAATTTTCTTCTATTTTGTCGCTATATTCTTTTAGATGATTCGTATTGAAAAAAGCTAAATTTATATTCTTTTTAATTTCAATATTATTAGTTCCTGAAAGTTTTTCTAAAAAAGATTTGCTTACTGTATAGTCAAGTTTTCTTTTTATAGTCTGAGTTATTAATTCATCTCTTTGTAATTTAGCTTCTAAATAATCAGCTTTAGAAATAAACCCATTTTCTAACTTTACTTGAGCCCTTAACAAAATAGTTTCTAATCTTTTTAGCTTTTGATTTGCTAATTCTATTTGTTTTGCTTTAAGTAATGATTCTAAATAGTATCTTATAACATCAAAGACTAATTCTTGATGCTCTTTATTTATATCAAACTCACTTTGTAAAAAGTCATTCTTTTTAAGTTTATAGTCTAAATATTTACTTCTATCATAAATAGTTTGTTCAACTGTAAAAGTAGTATCTTTTCTATCATCTCTTCTTTCTTGTTCTACTCCATCTACAATTACGGGAAATTCATTTATTTTCATAAATTCTGTTTCTATATTTACTTTAGGATAAAAAGCCGATAAAGATTTATCAACTTCATCATCGCTATACTCATTTTTTAGCTTACTAACCTTATAACTTTCACTATTTTCAAAAGATAATTTGTATAAATCAACCAAATTATATGTTTGTGCAAAAGCAAAACTATTTAAAAAAATAAAAAATAAAACTTTTTTCATAAAAAATTAGTTACCAGTAGCTTCTATAATTGTTCTATTTCCTTCTTTATCTACACTTTGATATTTGAATTTTTTACCTTTAAATACCGTATTTTTTAGTTCATCAAGCATTTTATCGCCGCCTCCTAATGGAGCTATTAAATCTATAATCCACAAAGTATCACCACTTTGCCATTCATTAAATCCAAGCTTTCCAATACCTAATTCCAATCTTTTATTTACTTCTTCATTTACAAAAGCCCATAAGATAAGTCCTACAGGTTTCCCTTCCGCATCTTTGTATAATCTAAACTGTTCTTTTGATATAGGAGCAAGTAATAACCACTCAACATCACTTATAAAAAAGTTTAATCTATGTGCATTCGAATTTAATAACACTAAAAGTGCTTCACCTAAAACCTCAGTAATTTTTGCTTTCATTTCAAAAGTTTGATTTTGTTTTTCCATTTTTTATCCTTTAATTATGCTATATTTTCTTCGTCTAATTCATCATTGAAAATAGAGTTATTTACCTCTATTTCTTCATAACTATCTTTGTTTTCATTTGAAGTTGCAAGTTGTTCTACTAAAACTATTGCTTCTTTTAAAACTAAAATATCTTCTTGTGATAACTTATCTTCTGTCATTGTGGTATCAATATGTGATGCGGCTATATCGTACTCATTCCCATCTTTCGAAGTATAAGTAGCATACTCAAATATAGGGAAATCAGCCTCTTTATCTGTTTTAGAATTTAAGTTTAGTTGTAAAATATTACTATCTGAAATTTTCATAAACTCATCATCGTCTACTAAACCATTCATATTTTTATCTTGCCAAAGTGCAAAATTACTCCATTCTTCATCATTTTCATCAAAAATTCCATCTTTATTTGTGTCAAAAACTTCTCTTAATACTTCTAAATCATTTTGAGCTGTTTGACTAAGTCCTAAAAAATTTGTTTCATCTGACGAACTTATAGTTCCATTTTGATCCTTATCCCAAACTAATATTGCATCATCTTTATAAACTCCCGATAAATTATCTTTATGAGTTTCATAATAAAATTGTCCTATTTCTATACCATCTCCATCTAAATCAATAACAATCGGATCTTTTACCCATAAGTCATAGTATATTCCTGCTTGATAAGTAATGCTTCCTATATTTTTTCCAGTCGAAGGATCTCCTTCATCAGATATCTGAACAACAAAAGGTCTCATAGAAAATATATCATATTTACCAGATCTATAATATAATCCAGAATAATCAAAATAGAATTCACCATTAGCATCAGCTGTTCTATTTGCTATATTTGTATAACCAATACTAGATGAAATAACTTTGAAAATAATACTATCTATATTACTATCAACATCTTCAACAATAAATCTTCCTTTTCCTGAAACAATACTATTTTGATTAAAATAATATTTTGTAACTATTGGTGCATCATTTACAGCAGAGATATTTACATCAACATAAGCTGTTCTTTGATTTCCTGCTTTATCCTCTACAATATATTCAAATCCAGCATTTCCTTTATATAAAGCCGAGTTTTTGTCAAAAGTGTTGTTTGTACTACTATTATAATTTTCATTTGGTATAAAAATAACATTACCATTGCTATCTAATTTAACAGTTCCATTTGAAGCATTTTTTACTCCAACAATTTTTAGGTTATCACCCTCTATATCAAAATCATTTGCTAATAATGTACTGCTATTTATTGTAAGTGTTGTATCTTCTTTTCCATTTACTTTATCATTGTAAACAAATGGCGAGTTATCTTTACTACCATCTATATAAACAACATAATCATCAAATTGAAGTTTATTTATATTTGTAAGAGTATTCACTCCTAAGCTACTATAAACAGTAGCAGAACCATCAAAGTTTGTAACTATATTTTGTTTATCTTTTCCATTGTAATAGTCAAATAAACTTCCAGAAAATACTACAGTATCTATTCCTCCCATACCGTTTATAGTATTATTTCCTGCTCCAGCATAAAAAATATTATCTTTATTGTTTCCTATTAGATTGTCATCATATTTTGTTCCTACAATATTTTCAAAATTTTTAATAGTATCACCTGTTGCATAACCACCTGAAACACTATTTGTTAGAAGGTTTACCATTACACCAAAATCACTATTTGAATAATCTATTGTATCGTTTCCTGTTCCACCATCTAAAATATCAATTCCAGCACTTCCATAGATAATATCATCGCCATCCATACCATAAATAGTTACATTGTCATTCTTAGTATTTCTTAATATATCGTTTCCACTTCCAGATATTATTTCTTCTGCATTTGTATCGGCTACATCAAAATCTACTCCTATACTATCTTCAATATAAATTTTGTCATAGCCATCACCTGTATCTATAAAATTACCTGATTTTGCTTTTATATCTTCACCATCTATATATACAATATCATCTCCACTTAAAGTATAGTAAGTATCTGCTCCCTTTCCACCTCTTATAATATCAGAGAATTGACTTCCAATAATATTATCATTACCATCTCCACCTATAAAACTTTCAATATTTGTTAATCCCATATCGAAATTAACTCCCTTATCTCCTTGAATTATAACTGTATCAAATCCTGAACCGCCATTTACAATCTCAGTAATAAAAGCATTTCTTGAAAAATCTTCTGCATCCATAACGATAGTATCATCTCCTGCTCCACCATCTATTCTATCCGCACCTTTTCCACCATTTATATAGTCATTTCCATTTCCACCATATAAAATATCATCTCCATCTCCACCTAAAATAATATCATCTCCATCTTGCCCATAAACAATATCATTTCCACTTCCTGCATTTATATAATCATTTCCTGGAAGTTCTGTAGCAAGAATACTTAGTGTTAATACTGTATTATTTATATATGGATTTGTAGAATCCGTACTTATTGCACTAGAAGTTATTTTTAATTCAAGATTATCTTTTGTATATGGATACGAAATAGTTATATTTCCATCAAAATTATCAGTTTCAATAACTAATTTTCCATCAGTTATATAACCTTTATTACTAGAAAAACCATTTGGAATATTTTCAATATAAAAAACTAGTTTTTCACTACCATCTGTTTTATATAAAGTTGAGTTAATCGTAAAAGATGCTGTTATTTTTCCACTTGCCTCATCTGCATAAATAGTATCATTTCCTCCATATGCATATATAGTATCAGAGCCACCACCACTTTTTATAGTATCATTTGCACCTGAATATTGTAATATTTCGCCTTTATTTGTTTGAGAATTTACTTCTAAATTGCTTAAATAAAATAAAGGATCTTCAGAATCAATTACTGTTTCTACTTTTAAAGTTTCATCATCAGTTTGATTTAAAGTTATAAGCATATCTTTTGATACTAAACTTTGATGACCATTGCTATCTGTTGTGATTGCTTGAATTTCTAATTTTATAGGTTCTAAGCTATTTTGTGGAGTTATCATAGCTATAGTACTTATATCTTTTTCTTCAACTATCCAAATATTTCCCTCTTTTTTACCTACATTTAAATTTACATTTTCAGGTACTCCTGAAATTTTTAATTGTAAAGTTTCACTTCCATCTAAATCAGTCAATTTTGAATTTATATTTAGATAAACAAGACTATTTTCATTTGCAGTTATATTATTTACTTCCAAAGAAGCTTCATCTGCAACAGCTTCAATGTCTACTGGAAGTTTTACTGCTGTAGTTTTTCTTAAAGTTCCATTTTCTTCAACAATAACAGGAGTAATACTAATAGATATACTTCCGGCATAGTTTGGTGGTGTTTTTAAAATAAGATTATCTAATTGATCAGTTCTTATTTTCCAAGTACCATTACTTAATTGTTGCCCTTGGTTTAAGTTAAATCCTTTTGGTAAAACTAGTTCTAAATATATTTCTTCTTTAATTTTTAAGTTACTTTCATCAACTTTTATATCTAATTTGCAAATAGTATCTTCAAGTACACTAACTGGTTTTACTGTAATATTTGCTGAACTTGGAGCCGGATCAATATTTACTTTTAAATAATCAATACTTTCAACACTATCACCATTTTTTTGCTCTGTTGTAACGGCTTTTATTTTTAATTCAAAACTTGTTGTACTATTAAACGGTGGTCTTATTTGTAAATTTGTTAGATCATCTTTTGTTAAGTACCATTTTCCATCTTTTTCTATACCATTATTTAAAATAGCGCCTTTAGGAACATTTTCAATGATAATTTCTAAAGTTTCACTTCCGTCAGTATCAGTTAAAGAAGCATCAATTTTTAAAGGTATAAAGTCATTTTGTAAACCTTTTGCATTTGAAACAGTTAAGTTTGCATAATCAGCTACAGAATCAATAACTACATCGATAAATTTTGAAGTATATTGTTGATGTTCATTTTCTGCTTCCGTTGTAATAGCTGATACCTTTATTCGAAAATCTTCATCACTATTTTTTTTAAAAAACATACCTAGACTATCTAACTGTGTTGGTAAAATTTTCCAAGTTCCTTTTTCGATTTCTACTCCATTATTTAAACTTATACCTTCAGGTAGACCTTCTATTAAATAATGTACAGTTTCACTTCCATCTTTATCTATAAAAGTCGAAGAGATATCTATCATCATAATGCTTACATCTTCTGTTGCTTCTATTAAACTATCTTTATTATTTAAAGTTTGAAAAGTATTTAAAATTACTTCATCTGCCACAGCATTCACTTCTACAAATATCTCTTTTGATATAGAAGCTACATCACTATTTTCACTTTCTGTTGAATATGCAGTAACTTTTATAGTAAAATCTTTTGCATCATGCAAGCTAGGAGTTATAGTTAAATTATTTAACTCATTTGGCAATAAGTGCCAAATTCCAAACTCATCTTTTATACCATGATTTAAAGTAGCTCCATCTGGAATATTTTCTATTTTTATTTTTAAAGCTTCACTTCCATCTGTATCAACTAATAAAGTATTTATATTTAAAGTTATTTGAGTATCTTCATCTCCTAAGCTATTTGAAACTTCTAAAATTGGAGTATCTGCTACCGCATTTACTTCTACAAATATCTCTTTTGAGATAGAAGCTATATCACTATTTTCACTTTCCATAGAGTATGCTGTAACTTTGATAGTAAAATCATCTCCACTATGAAGTTTTGGAGTAATAGTCAAATCTGCCAATTGATTTGGAGTTAAATACCAAATACCATCTTCATCTCTCACTCCTTTATTTAGAACTGCTTGGCTTGGAACATTTTCTATAGTAAGATAGATACTCTCTTCTCCATCAACTCCACCTAAATCATCTACTAAAGAAGTCTCTATATTTAAAGCTATTACTGTATCTTCATCACCTCTTGTATCTAAAACTTCTAAATTTGGTGTATCTGCTACTGCATCTACCTTTACAAATATATCTTTACTTATTTTTGCTACATCACCATTTTCACTCTCTGTTGAATATGCTGTAACTTTGATAGTAAAGTCATCTGCGTCATTTAACTTTGGAGTAATAGTCAAATCTTTTAAATCTTCAGGAAGTAAATACCAAATACCATTTTCAGCTTTTGTTCCTTTATTTAAGATAGCTTCACTTGGAACATTTTCTATAGTAAGATAGATACTCTCTTCTCCATCAACTCCACCTAAATCATCTACTAATGAAGTTTCTATATTTAAAACTATTGCTGTATCTTCATCACCTCTTGAATCTAAAATATCTAGGTTAGGTATATCTGCTACTGCAACTATAGTTATAGTTTGCACTAAAGTAGAGATAGTTACTCTTCCATGTGTATCAGAAACTATAGCTTTTATAGTCAAATCAAAATCATCAGAGTTATTTGTCTGAGGTATCATATACAAATCTTTTAAATCATTTTGTGTTAAATACCAGTTTCCATCAGCTCTTTTTTCTCCAGCACTCAATAAAAACTTATCAGGAAGTCCTATAAATACAACTTCTAATGTTGTAGTAAAGTTATTTAGGTCTGATATTTTTATGCCATAAAGATTATTATCTTCATTTATTTCAACTTGATCTAAAGTAATCTGAGCAGCAATAAGTGGGTCTAAACTCTCATCTTCTACACTATTTTCAACGATTACAGTAAATTCGGTGATTATCTCTTTTTCTTGAACTATAATTTGAGGAGTTACTATATCTATTTTATTGTTTTCTTCTTTTTTCTCTTGATTTTCTTCATTTGTTAGTTCTTTTGTTGTTTCGATTTGATAGATTTCATCTTTTGTATCGTCAGTATTTACTGAGTTATCAAGTATTGAACTATTTATATTTTTGTTATTGTTATACTCTTTTATTTTTTGTGCGATATCATATAGTGGATTATCTTTTGTAAGAGTTGGTACTTCTATTTCTTTTGCATTTGCCAAATTTTCTAAAGAAGCTGGGTCATCACTTAGATAGTTCATCTCATCTGTTGAAGACTCTTGTGTTTGCGCAGCGGCAACTGTTCCTAACATAATAGCTGTTGCGATAGTCGCTGCTTGGTTACTTTGGCTATCTTCTAATGGCTCATTTTGTTTTTCATCTTCTTTATTTTCAAATACAACTTTTTTTATCAATGTTTTGTTTTCATAATCTATTTGAAAAACTGCATCATCAAAAGCTAATTCTTCAATATCTCTTAGAGTATCAAGAGTTTTTCCATCTTTTGATTTTACAAAAAGTGTATTTTCATTTACTATCAATACTTCATAATCAGTTGATTTTCCTTTATATAAAACTGTATCTGTTCCACTATCACCATAAAGCATATTTTTACCAGTTCCACCAACAAGTATATCATCACCTGCTCCACCGATTAAAATATCATCTCCATCTTCACCATATAAAGTATCATTTCCTTCATCGCCCTTGATATAGTCATTTCCAAGTCCACCAAAGATTATATCATCGCCACCATTTCCACTTACTCTATCATCACCAGCATTTGCATAGATTAAATTTGAGTTATTATCACCTACGATAGTATCGCTTTCTTTTGAACCTTTGATACCTTCTATATTTATAAACTTATCTCCAGTAGCTTCTCCACCATCTGCATAGTTATGTTTTAGATTTATCTCAACTGCACTTGAAGTTTCATAACTAGCTAAATCGATACCATCTCCACCATCAAGTGTATCTGCTCCATCAAGTCCTATAAGTATATCATCACCAGCGCCTCCAAAAAGAGTATTATCTTTTGAATCACCTTCTAAAATATCGTTATATTTACTTCCATGAAGATTTTCTACATCTGTTAATGTATCACCTTTTGAAGAGCTGCCACTTTCTAAACTTGCATATATTGCACTATCATTTAACTCATAACTAACAGTATCATTTCCAAGTCCTAAAGATATATCATTTTTACCATTATGTGCAAATACTATATCATCACCAGCACCTGTAACAATAGTGTTATTTCCAGTTCCAGTTACTATTAGATTATCTTCAAAATATGCTTTTATAGTATCACCTTTTGAAGTTCCTACATAGACATTATTTGAGTCATAATCTTTTAGGTATGAACTTATAGTTTCATTTTTACCTAATATTTCTAAAAATGCCTCATTTACATCTACAAATCCAACACCCTCTTTTACTCCTATAGTTTCAAGTAGTGCTTGTAAGTTTACTTTTGTACCATCTGGAAGTTCTATATGAGTATTTGTTTTATCCCATTTTGTAAAGTTATCTATAACAAATGTTTTTGATAGTTCACTAGCTTCATCGCTACTTAAATCTTTATCAAAGGTTTTAATATAAAGTTTTCCATCTTCAAGTTTAAACTGTAAGTCATTTAAGCTTTTTCCTGCAAATGAAAAAGCATCTTCTATAGGTTTTATATCTTTTAGTGGATTTTCAATACCTGTAATTTCAAGAAGTTCAGAAAGTCTTTCCAGACTTAAAGACACTTCTTTATCTAAGTTAACTTTTCCATAAATCATTTCCAAAGTAGGATTTTTTTGCATTTCATATTCTTGGAAGTTAAAACCTATCTCTTCTAAGATTGCTTTTGCTTCATCCTTTGTAAGACCTTTTGGGTTGTCTTCTTTTGTTAGAGATTGTGTTTCATAGATTTTTAGCATTTTAGCTTCAATCTCTTCTAGATATTTATCATAATCTATATTTACAAGTTCACCTTTTAGTTCGCTTTGTTCATAGTTGTACTTTGATATTTCACTATTTAGTTTATTAAAATCTTCACTATAGTGATGAGTATCTAGTTGTAGTTCTTCTACTTTTTCAAATACTTTTTTCCAGTGGTCTATCTCATCTTGTTTTTCTGGATTATTTTCTTTTAGTAGTTTATCTACATAATCTTTTTGAGTTATAAAGTTATACTCTTCTAAGAACTCTTTTAGAGCTTTTTCTTTCTCTTTTTCATCTTGAATATTTTGAATAGATTGAAACAAAGTATTTATCTCTAAAAGCTTAGTTGTATCAGTTATAAGATTTCCATTCTTATCTACTAAAACTACAGTTTCACTTTTATATTTACTATAATCAGAGGCTAAAGAGATATTTTCATATAATTCTTCTAGATTTGCTCTATTTGTACTATGAATATCTGTTTCTAAAAATGCCTCATTTGTTCTGTTTATTGCTCTTAAGATATATGGGTCACCATTTTCTACATTTATAAATGGAATATTTTGAATAAGGACATTTCCTAACATATCACTTACAGTATCGAAAGTTCCTCTTTCCCCATTTATTTTTACTGTTTTATCTTTTTGGTTTACTTTTATATCTGGTAAGAAGTCACTATTTACTAGCTGTCCTCCAGGGATATTAAACATATTTTCAAGATGTTTTGCTAGTGATTTTCCTATATCTATCATAGCTTTTTCATTTCCACCATCACTTGAACCACTTGAAACTAGGTTATAACTTAAGCTATCTTCATCAAACTCATATTCTGCATGAGCTTTTGGTGGTGGTGGCTTACTCCCTCCGAATAATCCTCCGATTATTCCTCCTACAATGTTTCCTATAAATGAGCCTCCAAAAGAAACTAAAAATCCAATCCAAAAAGTTGCAGGGTTGTACAGTAGTATTGCTGTTGCTACACCTAAAGCACTTCCTACACTAGAGCCAATAGCCTCTTCTTTTGTATCCCATCCCATTATTTCATTTGCAAAAGTATTTCCTAAATATCCACCTATTGCAGAACCCAATCCTACTGCATATGGATTAACAACATTTCCTGCTGAATTAGTTGTCGTAGAAAATGATTTAACAAAGTTATCCATATTCCCATAGTTAGTTATAAAAGAATTAACTGTATATCCAGCACTATATACTAAAGAAAAATCAGCTAAACCACCTACAAATGTTCCATCCATTCCTAAAATATCGGCTATATTATCATTTTTAGCAAAGAATGATGTAAGTGCAAAAGATACTGCTGCATTTTGTAGATTTTTTAGTCCATCTACATCAACATCTTGAAATGCTCCAGAACCATTATTATCTTTAGTCCAATATAAATACTCTCCTACATTTTGTCCAATAGTTGTAGTTGTTGAAGAAATAGCAATTTTTTCTATATTTGAGAAATCATTAGTTGCAATTATTAAACTACCAATACTTCCACCTACAGATGTACCAAATTTAGTTGAGTCTTGATTCCCTTCTTCTGCCTCTAAAGCTATTCTTCGCTTGATCTCTGGTGGTGCTTCTTTAAAAGCTTGTTCATTTTCAAGATAACGAAGTAAATCTTTATTCCCTTTTTGTTCTAGAGTACTTTTGTATTCACTTATAACCTTTGAAGATTTCTCTATAAATTCAATCGCTTTATCTAAATGTATTTTCCCATCATTAAAATTTTTTATAGCAATATATGCTTTTTGATTATTATATTCATCAACTAACTTTTGTCGCTCATTTATCGTGTCATATAATTTAGTATTATTTTCTTTTAAATATACAATAAACTCTTCGCCATTTTGACTAAGTATTTCTTTTTCTTTTGTAGATAAACCTTGAATTTCTTCAATAGTTAAACAACCAAGAGAAGGATGTTTTTCTAGATATTCTCTTAACTCTGTCAGAGAGTGAGCACCCAAAAGAGAAGAAACACTTTCAGTTCTTACAGAGATTGTTTGTCCCGCTATATTTTCTCCACCAGCAGGAGAAACAGGATCTTTTGTATCTACTATAGAAACTACATTATCAAGTTTTAAGCCATGCCCATTTACTCCTGGAGCATTAACAATCAATACTGATAAATTAGAGCTAGGTATCTCTTCATTATTTATGAGTTCAAGTACCGTTTTTTGAGCTAAATATCCACCTAAAGAGTGCCCCGTTATAGTAACATTTACTTTAGTTTTATCAAAACCATCTCTGTCTTCAAGTATTCTAAAAGTTTCATCTAAAAAATTTTTAGCATCTTTTGATTGTCCAACATCAACATTAAATACTATTCCTCCATCTGTTTTTAAATCTTTTATACTAGTAAAATCTGTACCAGCAAAAGCAATAACTACTTTATTACTATCAAGATTATAATAAGCTTCTCCTTGAAAACCATTTGAGGTATTATATTCAATATTTAATCTTTCAAATCCACTTGGTAAACCTTTAATATGGTCGTAAGAATCATCTGCAAATTTTGCAATATCAGAAAGTGTTAATTTCATTACTATTCCTCCATTATATTATATATATAAATTTTATCTAAAGTATTAAAAGCAACTTTTTTAAAATCTTTGCTTACTGCATAATCGTATGCTTTAAATTGTTGAACAATTTTCATCTCTTTTATATCAAAAATATGAATCGTTGAAAACCACGCCCATATAAGATATCTATTATTTAAATTATAAATTCTTTGAGTTATAGGACACATTTCCTTACCACAAGAAAAACTCTTTTTTTCATTTGTGAAAAGATTTACAATTCCTATATTTCTTTTAGAATTAGTGGCATCGGTAGCATATTCAAAAAGTAAAGTATCTTTATCTATAAAAGCTTCCCCTCTATCATGTGTAGTAAATGGAGCATCAAAACTATGAATAGATTTATCATTTTTTAAATCATATACTACATATTTTTTGTCTATACTATGTTCTTTACTATCTCTAATAATCTTTTCAAAAAGTACATATTGTTCATCTTCGCTTATAACTACTACTCTAAATTGAGTATCTAGTCTATTATCTGCTGTAATAATCTTTTTTGCTTTAAAACTATCTTTATCATATATAACAATTCCTTCTCCTAACTTACCACTTAATTCATCTTTATATGTATAATAACCCATATTATTAAAAAATCGATATTTACTACAATCATAAGTCTTCTTAAGTTCTTTTGGGATTAGTTCATCACAAGAGTAGTTATAATAAGCAGATATACTTTCTGTAACTAAATCTAAAGTTGTATATCTACCACGACTTACTTCTAATTTATGATCGGTTTCTGTTCTAAGAAGATATCTACTTAAATATAATTTATTACCATCATCTGAATATTGAAAATCATCTTTAGTATATCCACCTTTTTTCCCATTTAGTCTTGTATATTGACCAAGTTCCATATCTTTTTTTATTTTTCCACTTTTTAAATCTATGAGTGCAAAATGTGTTGTAGTTTCATCAAGACTTCTTAGAACTTTCTTTTTTAGAGATACAGCTAACTCATCTTTATTTGTTGGAGAAAATTGTAAAAAATGTACAAAATTATTATCAGATATGCTAATAGTTTTATCATAAACTAATACTTGTTTTTCTGCAAAAACCTCTTCTACTTTATACGAACTAAATATTTTTGTACTACACCCGCTAAAAATAAATACTATTAAAAGCGGTAAAAAGAATATTTCAATATAAGTTTTCATTCTATATTTTCTCCTTTCTAAAATCTAACTTTGAAATCAATTATCATTTTAATATAAAATTTCTCTTATTCTGAAAATTTCATAACTTTTTCTATATCTTTTATAACTTCCTTAAAAAACTTCTCTACATCTTTTTTATCTCTATTTGGGTCTTGATTTAGTCTATATGCTATACCTACAGCAAAAGTGTCTAACTCTGAGTAACTATTATAAAAACTATCTAAATAAAATCTATATCTATAAATAATATTTTTATCATCCAAAGATTTAAAATCTATTTTATTTCCTACAGTCCAGTTTTTAGATACTTCTTGCATATCATATAAGATGATTTCTACAAACATACGAGAAGGTAAACATTCATTAGAAAAATTCATACTTTCATAATCTATTGGTTTTACTACAAGTAGTTTTTTTATGGGTTTATCTATAGTTGTGATTTTTACATTTTTATCTTTTAGTAGTTCTACTAACTTATCTATATTTGTAAGTTCATCAAAATAGTTTTTTGATTGTTCTTTACATATACCACTATTTGCAAATTTACCACTGTACTCAACTACAGTTTCATTTTCTCTACCTTTTTGTCCTACAACAGCTACTTCATCTAAGACTTTATAACTCTCTTTTTTTGAAATATTGTTTTTAGAAGAACAACCACTAAAAACTGCTGTTATAAATAGTAAGCTTATAAATATTTTTTTATACATTTACTTTTCCTTATTATTTATTTAATACTAATGTTTGATTTTCACTATTTACTAACTCATTGAACTTTTGTAAAAATTTAGCAAAATTTAGTCTTATTGCACCTGCATAAGCAAGTGCCAGTCTTACATTTGCATGTTTAGCAGAAAGAGATACTGTATCATCTTCTGCATAACCAGTTTTTTCTAAACTATCATATTTGAAGTCTTGATTTGTTTGATTAGTAAATCCCCCTAACATAACATCTTTAAATGTTAATTCAAATTCAGCTAAATAATTTGAAGATACATCAATAGTTTTTATAAGCTGATTTTCTCTATAAATCTTATAGATTCCATCTATGCCTACTTCTAAATCTCCTGCAAATTTTTTATTATCAAAATTCATATCTACGTCTATTTTGTATATTTTTGAATTTATAGGATTGTTGTTATAAAACTTATTTATATTAGTTAATAGATGAGTTTTTATCTCTTCTTCATCAATTAGAGCAATCAAACCATATTTATTATTTAAAGCATCACCTGTTAATTTTACATTTGATACTTGGACATTTATATCTTTTTGTTTTATATCTTGAACGGTATCTTTGTGTAAAGCAAAATTTTTTGGTGGCATTTTACTTGTACACCCACTAAATACAAAAGTCACAAGTGTAGTAATAAAAGCAATTTGTAGCAATTTAGACATTTTTATATCCCCTATTTGATATTAGTTATTAGATTATAACCAAAGAGGCGTCACATCCTTGTCACAATTTCTACTTTTTTTAAAAATTATTTAAAATTTATTTTGTTGAAGAGAAATTTATAGTTTTTTCTAAGTCTTGGATTAATACTTTAAAAAATTTATTTATATCTTTTTTTGAATCTTTACTAAAACTATATTTTGTAAAAAAATAGCTAAAAACAACAGTATTATAGTATCTATCTAAAATAAAAAGATTTTGATATATCAACTCTTTCTCTTCTAGTAAAGTAACTTTTATGTATAAGAAATCATTATCACAGTCATATTTTTCAGGAGTTATAAGTAGAGTTTTTTTACTTTTATTTTCTATTATTATATTTTTATTTTTAAATAATTGAGTAAGTTCAGATAGGTTACTTGTAATCTCATCTATGTTTATTTGGCTTATTGTTTTGCAACTTTTATTTGAAATCAAAGGTTGGTTGAAGTTGAAAACTGGTGACATACCAACCCCATTTCCCCAGTTTACATAGTGAACACTATAGTTTGCACCATTTATTATAGTTATATCTTTTTTTTCAATATTTAAAGAAGATATACTCTCTAAAGTTTTATAACTCTCCTTTTTTGAAGTATTATCTATCTTATAAGAACACCCTACAAAAAGTGTTAATAAAATAAATAGAATTAGTGGTTTTAGTATAGTTTGGTATTGCATAATAGAACTTCCTTTTATATTTACTAAATTGTAACAAGAAGATGTCACATACAAGTCACAAATTAATTATAATTAATACCATTTAAGGCATAATCAAAATAAAAAATAGTTGAGTTACTTTGAGAAAATTTTTATTTATTTTTACGATATTTCTATCTTTTTTATTTTCAAATCCTATTGAAATAAATAAATCTTCAATTAGAGATATTTTATCTTCTTCTGAAATATTTATTGACTATACAAAAAATCTAACAATCAATGAAATATTAAACAACCAAATTCATTTTTCTAAAATAACAACTTCTATTAAAAGATTTGGTTATTCTCCTGATTTTAAAGTATGGGTTAAGTTTACACTACACAATACAGAAAATGAACCTATTTCAAAAATCTTAGAATTTGATGATTCTTTAGTAACAGATATTATTTTATATGAAAACAGTAACTTTGTAGATGAGGAAGGTTTATTAAATACAAATATAGAAAGAAAAAGTGTAAATCCGATATTTTCAATTAACTTAAATAAAAATGAAACTAAAACTTATTATATTGAAGCTTCATCAAAGAAAACCTCTTTAACATTGGAATTAGGACTTTATTCTTATGATGATTTTTATACAGAGGAAATAATTCATCAAATAGTTTTAAGTCTTTTTTTTGGAGCAATGATAATATTAGCTTTATATAATCTATCAATATATTTTATGATTAAAGACATTAGTTATTTTTATTATGTTTGCTATATTATTACATTAATATTTCATCACTTACTTTATGTTGGATTTGCAAACTTATATATATTTAATTCATTTTTTATGGAGTATATAGTTGATTACGCTGCGATTTTTATAGCTTTACCAGTTTTATTTTTATCCCTTTTTTCGAAATCATTTCTTCAAATATCTCAGTATAATAAAATAAATTTAATATTAAATATTCTAATAGGATTATTAGTTTTATCAGTTATATTTTTTATGTTTACAAATTATTTTGAGAAATATAGAAATATTATTCCAATATCAGTTATGATTTATTTGTTTTTTATAACTTTATACTCTTTTTTTAAAAAAAATGATCAAGCAAGATTGATATTGTTTGGTTGGGCAACTATTCTTTTTGCTGGATTAATTATGTTTTTATCAAGTGCAGGAATAATAAATATTGATTTATCTTCATATTATGTTGTTGAAATCTCTTTTGTATTAGAAGCTTTAGTATTTTCTGTAGCTCTTGCAAATAGAATAAAAAAATTGCAAGATGAAAAAGATAAAATGCAAATAAAATTAATTTCTGAACAAAAAAGTACAGAAATCAAACTAAATAACCTTGTTATTAAAAGAACTAATAACTTAGAAACTGCTCTTGAAGAAAAAGAAATATTATTAAAAGAGTTAAATCATAGAGTTAAAAACAATATGCAAACCATAATTTCTTTAATTAGATTGCAAAATGATGAGATAAATGATTCTAAAACAAATATACTTTTGACAACTATTCAAAATAGAATCAGCGCAATGAGTCATTTACATGAACTCCTTTATCAAAAAGATACTATTAAATTCGTAGATGCAAATGAATATTTTGAAAGGATTATTTTTGAAATACAACAAAGTTTTGAGAATAATATTCTAATTAAACATAATATAAATTGCACTTTAAGTTCAGAATCAGCTATTTATTGTGGATTGGTACTAAATGAGCTACTAACTAACACTTTTAAACACGCGTTTAATAAAGATGAAGAGGGAATAATAACAATAAATTTTTTCAAAAAAAATGAAGAATATTGTCTTATTTATAGTGATAATGGAAAAGGATATGATCCAACTATCAAAAAAAGTTCACTAGGATTAATACTAATTGAAACACTAACGAAAAAGCAATTAAAAGCGCAATTCAATCTAATCAGTAATGATGGAGTAAAAGTAGAAATTAACTGGAAAGATTAATTTTGTGACAAAAATGTGATTATATTACAGTAATATAACCATAAAAAATTAGGGAATTTCAAACATGATAAAAATCTTGATTGTTGAAGATGAAACTATAGTTGCACTTGATACAAAAAGTACTTTGATTAAATTAGGCTATGAAATAACTGATATCGTAACCAATTATGATGACGCAATATCCTCTTTTTTAAGTAATAAACCTGATATTATACTAATGGATATTTTTTTAAAAAATAGTCTTAGTGGTATAGAAATTTCAAAAAAAATAAATGAAATAAAAAACACTCCTATTATATTTATGAGTGCTTATTGCGATGATGAAACATTATCACAAGCTGCTGAAATAGAACCTTTTGGATATTTAGTAAAACCTTTTAATCGTAATGATTTGAAAAGTACAATGAATATTGTTGTGTATAAATTACAAAAGAAATCTACTAATAATTATTTATCTGATGGAAAAATTAGAATAGATAATAACTACTTTTATAGTTTAAGTGATTATTTAAAAATATATTATGAAAATCAAGAAATTGAATTAACAAAAAATGAAAGATTATTTTTAGAAGTTCTTATAAGTGCAAAAGGCGAATTGGTTACTTTCTCTGATATTGAACACTATATTTGGTTTAATAAAACAGTTTCAGATAGTACTTTAAGAACTCTTATATATAGACTTAGAAGTAAATTAAACCATAAAATAATTGAAACTATAAGTTCTTTAGGATGTAGAATAAATATGGATTGATTATAAAATTCTAAATAATATCTCTTAATTTTCTCTTTTTACTAAAATCTTCATAAAATTATATCGTTTCTCATATTTTGTGACGGAAATGTGACGAAAAATTTGCAACATTTTATCTTTATATTAACAAAAAGGATAAAAATGCAAAATATAAACAAAAATCTGGCTTTACAAGAAATTCAAAAGTTACTTGTTTCAAATTTCAGTAAAACATTAGACTATATGTCTGATGATTTTAATATTCAACAAAAAAATATACTTGAAATATTTAAAAAAAGAATATTTCTTGAAGAAATAGTCGAAGAAACAATATCATTTAATAGAAAAATTAATTGGGATTTTTCTTTAAAGAATTTAAAAATTGTAACAAATGCTGAAGATTTAATAAAAGTATTTGAATTAAGAAGTAATATTTACAGAAATATAAATTATCAAAAAGAATTTCCTGATACGATAGAGGGTCTAAATTTCGATATATTTGATAAAAAATCAGCAATTATTTTTTATCAAAATGATAAAGATATAACTGGTACTACAAGATTAATTTTTGATTCTGAAAATAAATTGCCAACAGATAAAATCTTTAGTTTCGATAATGTTAGAAAACAATATAACAAAATTGGGGAACTTTCACGATTAATAATAAAACATAACAGTAAAGGATTAAATCTCGAATTTAAATATCTTATGAAAGGAGCATATCTATTGTATATTTTAAATGATATTGATATGACTTTTTTAGGTATAAAAAGGGAACATTATAAACTTTATGAAAGATTTGGTGGGAATAATATCATCACAGAACTTAATAATTATGGAAACTTAGATTTGGATGCTTTAATTCTAAGCTGGAATCCATCAGAAGTTTCAGACTTTTTTAAAAGAACTTTTTTAAGATAGTTTAAAATTTATATTTTATGCCTAGAAGATTCTAGGCATAATTGAAAACAGAAGATGACTTTGTTGTTAGATTATTTACATAACTATTTAAGTTTGTATTATTTGTCTGATTATTCATCATTTGCATAAGATTTTTAAAGCTACTTAACTTTAAATCCTCTGAATTACTTGTACTACTATTTGTTTTGATTGTATCAAATAACATTTTTAAAGTATCTTGCATAGATGATGTACTACTTGTTGTAGTTTCACTTGATGTTCCTAAAGCTGCATCTTTTTCAGCTTGAGAAACAACACCATCTTTATTTGTATCAAGTTCATCATACTCTTCATCTTCATCACTACTTGAAGCTACTGCTCCTCCTCCACCGCCTGCTGGACGACTTGAAGATGATGATTGTATATTACTTGCTACTTCATCATAAGCACTTGATAATTCATCAGTTGAAATAGAACCATCACTATTTGTATCTAAAGCTGAAAACTCTTCTTCACTTAACAACGATACTTCACTTGAACTAAGAAGAGAATCTCCATCACTATCATAATTTGACATTATCATAGAACTAAAATCATCTGCTTGTGGGCTTGATGGTGGTTTTGGCATATCAAGACCAAGACTAGAAAGTAAACTTTCAAAATCTTCTTTAGAAGGCATTTCTCCACTGCTGCTATAAGATGATAATTGATTATCTATTGCAGTTGCAATTTCATTTTGAGATAATAAACCATCAGAATCTGTATCTAGTGCAGAAAATTGTTCTTCTTCCATATCTAATTCATCAAAACTTAATAATAAATCAGAATCTTTGTCATTTTGAGAAATAATGTCTTTTGAAATATTACTAGTAGGAGACATCAAACTACTATATACTGAACTATACGAAGATACTGTCATAATAAACTCCTTTCTAAAATTTTAAAATCTTATTCTTTTAGAGTAAATATTTGGTAACAATTTATATTATTTTGATGAAAAAATTATGATAACCATCTTCATAGATATAATTTAGTTCAAATTTATGAATTTTAATAATATTATTTGAGATATAAAGCCCCAATCCTAAGCCACTTGTAGCAGTTTCATAATCATGATTAAAGGGTTTAAAATACTCTTTAATATCTTTTGAAAGTTCTTTCCCTTTATTTATTATTTGAATAGAATCTTCATTTATGATTATTTTTGGTTTTTGTTCTGTTTTATATTTTATAGCATTATCAATCAAATTTTTTAAAGCGATAGAAAACAATTCAAAGTCAGCTTCTATTTTTAGCTCATGAGAATGCTCAACTTCTATAACATCTTCTTCTAACAATAAAATATCAAAAGCCTGTTCTATTAAATCTACAACATAATATTTGCGTTTATCTAAAGTGATTTTCCCAGATGTTAACTCTTCTATTTTTGCAAATTCACTAAGTAAATATTCTAATCTTTGAAAAACTCTTATTAAAATAAACTTTCTTTCACTATCTTCATAAATATCAGTAATTAATCTTCCTTTTGTTATAGGAGTTTTAAATTCATGCATAATATTTCGTAAAAATAAATTTCTTGAATCTCTAAGTTCTTTTAACTGTTTTAAAGCAATATCAAACTCTTTAGCAACTTGTGATATTTCATCTTTTCCATCTGTTTTAGTAGATATTTGTAAATTTCCATTTGATAAATTTTTCATATCTTTTTTTAAAGATATTAAAGGTTTTAGTTTTTTTTCTATAAACATAAAAAACCAAAGTAATAAAATATCTATTGAAAAAAGTACAACTAGCCAAAAATATTTAAAATCTTTTTCATTTAATTCATCAATTAAAAGTATTTCAAAAGGTTTTGGTCTTAATTTAAAAAAAATTGATTCACCAAATTCATCAAGTCGTTGATTTTGCAAAGGTAGAATAGGAGGTGGTGGTATTTTTCTAAAATCTTCATTTGGATTAAAGTGCACATATTTAACATCATTTAAGATATAAATATCTATTGGAGCATCTTTATCTATTTTGATTTTTTTATAATCAGATTTTAAAAGTTCATCAAAAGAAATATCAGCTAATTTCATATCAAAAACAGCTATTCTTTCGTTTATTTCGTCATTTGAGATATCTGGTTTTCTATGCAACTCTTCTAAAGTTTTTATTGTTGAAATATATCTTTTCATTTCTAATATTTTATAGGCATTATTATCAACTAAGAATTGCAAAATTATCAAAGTATTTATTAAAAGAAATATAGAAATAAAAAAAAGCCTAATTTGAAAAAAAATTGAATCTTTTTTATTGATTAACCAGTTTATAACCTACTCCTCGAATTGATAAAATATATTTCGGATTTTTTGTATTTTCTTCTGTTTTTGCTCTAACTCGCCCTATTAATACATCAATGCTTTTGTATGAACTTTCATATTTTATAGAATCAACATTTGATAATAATTCTTGTCTTGAAACTACAAATCCAGCTCTTGAAATTAGATATTGAAGTATGAAAAACTCTGCATTTGTTAAATCTAATAATTTATCATTTTGATAAATTTCCATTTTTGATTCATTACAAGTAAAAATTGGTTTTCTATTTAAAAACACCTCTTTTTCCAAAGCTTGATGATTATATCTTTTTAAAATAGATTGTATTCGCAAAATGAGCTCTTGCGTGTCATAAGGTTTAGGCATAAAATCATCTGCTCCAGATGAAAAACAAGCTATTTTATCATCTAAATCAGACCTTGCAGAAGATATTATAATAGGAATATCATATCTTTGACGAATTAATCTACAAACTTCTATTCCATCAATATTGGGTAAAGATAAATCAAGGATTATTAAATCATATTTTTTTAATGAGAGTGCTGAAACTCCAAGTTCAGGAGTTTCATAGTTTGTAACTTCTATATCATACTGTTTTAAATAGTCTACTAAAATATTTGCTAATTCAGTATCATCTTCTATCATCAAAATATTAATCAATTTTTATTACTCCTTAAAAACTTTGATGATTATAGTATATCAATGTAAATAAATTGTAACAATTTTATTGAACTAATATTTCTCTATTTCCTTTACTGTCTGCTTCAGATAAAACACCTGTTTGTTCAAGTTGTTCTACTATTGTAGCAGCTCTGTTGTAGCCAATTCTAAGTCTTCTTTGAATATATGAGATTGATGTTTTTCTATCTGCTAAAACAACCTCTTTTGCATCTTCATAAAGATCATCAAGTTCAGTTAAATCTGTATTTGTTGCTCCATTAGAAGAGTTAGATAAAGATGAAGTTGCTCTATCTTTTATAAAATTCATATCATATTGAACTTCTCTTTGAGCTTTTAAAAATTCTACAACTTGCTCTATTTCGGTTTCTGTACTCCAAGGAGCGTGGATTCTTACAAGTCCAGGAGTTCCTGGAGGTGTAAATAACATATCTCCTCTTCCTAAAAGAGATTCAGCACCCATTGAATCTAAAATAATCTTAGAATCTATTTTTTGACCTACTTTATAAGATAATCTACTTGGTAAATTTGCTTTAATTAATCCTGTTACAACATCAACTGAAGGTCTTTGAGTTGCAACTATTAAGTGAATACCACTTGCTCTTGCCATTTGTGCAAGTCTTGCAATAGAATACTCAACATCTTTTCCACTTGTCATCATCAAATCAGCTAACTCATCAATAACAACAACGATATAAGGCATAGTTTCATAGCCCTCTTTTTGTGCCTTTTCATTATAGTTTTCGATATTTTTTGTTTTTGTTTTTGACATTAAAGTATATCGTCTTTCCATTTCACCAACCATATTTGCTAAAGCATTGATTGCATCACTAGCTTTTGTAATAACTGGTGTTAAAAGGTGGGGAATATCATTGTACATTGAAAATTCAAGCATCTTTGGGTCAATCATAACTAAACGAAGATTATCTGGTGAATTTTTATATAAAAGCGATAAAATCATAGAGTTAATTCCTACTGATTTTCCACTACCTGTTGTTCCTGCTATTAATAAGTGTGGTAATTTTTTTAAATCTGTTATAAATGGTTTTCCAACAATATCTTTTCCTAAAATCATAGTAAGAGGAGAAATAGAACTTTGGAATATTTCACTTTCTAACATCTCTCTTAGATATATTGTTTGTGTATCTTCATTTGGAACTTCTATTCCTACTACATCTTTTCCAGGAATTGGTGCTTGTATTCTAATAGTTTGAGCTTTTAATGCCATTGCTAAATCATCTTGAAGACTCAAAATTTTTGAAACTTTTACATTTGGTGCTGGTTTAAACTCAAAAGTTGTTACAACTGGTCCTGTATAAGTTCTAACAACATCACCTTCAATTTTAAACATAGCAAGTTTATCAAGTAAATCAGCAATCTTTTTATCAATAAAAGCTTCATTTACTTTTGTTTTATTCTCTTTTGGAGGATTTTGAAAAAATATTGTTGGAGGAAGTTCAAAATCTTTTGGTTTTACAGTTTCCCCTATTTCTATTTGATCTAAAAGTTTTTTATTTTCTTCAAGTTCTTCAACTATTATATTTTGATACTCTGTAACTTGAATATCGTTTATATCATTATTAATAGATACTGACGTTTCAATCTCTTCTCTTTTCTCAATATTTTTTGGTTGAAGTTGTAGTTGTGACTCAATTTGAGCAAGATTACTTTTAAGTAGTGCTTTTTGATCTTTTATTTTATTTAATTGCTCAATTTTATAAGTAATCTCTTTTTTATTGTTTGTATTTATTTTCTCGTTTTTCTTAAAAATAGCTATATTATTTTTTAGTTTTATTTTGTTTTTTAATCTTTTTAAATCTTCAATATCATAATCTGAAGTTTCAAATAAAACTAAAAATGAAATAATAAAGCCAACAATTACAAAAATGTAAAGTCCTGCTTGTCCAATTATAGGAGTTAATGAATCAATTAAAATATTTCCAATTTCTCCTCTTGAATAAGGATTTTCTACAACTAAAGCTTGAAACATTAAACAAACAAAAAGAAGTAAAAATATAATCAATATATTTAAAAGTAAGTCTCTTTGATCTAGATTTTTTCTAAAATTTATTATGTATAATGGATAAAGTAGTAATAATAAATACATATAAGATAAATATCCAAAATATTTATAAGAAAATTGGGCAAAACTAAACCCAACATTTCCTACTACATCTTTTCCACTAGCAAATGCAGAAAATTGAAAATATATAATGATAAATAAAAAGATTAGTGAAATAATTTTTTTAGCTATGATAAAACCTTTATTTTAATAAATTAGATATTTTACCTTGTAATTTAAGCCATTGTCTATGCTCAAATAAAGGGAAACCTGCCCATTGTTTCTTAGGTTCAGTTATTGTTTTTGTAACTCCACCACGAGCTGCAATAGTTGTAAATGCTGCAATTTCAAGATGTCCTGAAGTTGCACTTTGACCACCCATTACAACATAAGGATGAAGTGTAGTAGAACCAGATAATCCAACTTGTGTAACCAAAATACAGCCTCTTCCAATTTTACAATTATGTGCAATGTGTACAAGATTGTCTATTCTTACACCATCATCAATAATTGTAGAATTAAAAACAGCTCTATCTATTGTACAATTTGCACCTATTTCTACATCATTACCAATCTCAACATTACCATTTTGATAAATTTTTATGTATTTACCATCTTTTGTATTTGCAAAACCAAAACCATCACTTCCAATAACAGTTCCAGCATGAATTATACAGTCATTTCCAACTTTACAGTCTCTATAAACTGTAACATTTGGATAGATAATTGTGTTATTTCCAATAGTTACATTATCACCAATAAAAGCACCTGACATAATAGTACAATTTGCTCCAATAGATGAATTAAAACCTACATAAACATTTGACATTATAGTAGTATTTTCTCCAATAATAGCCTTTTTACCATCCGTTTCAACTACTTTTGGCGCAAAAAGTTTACTTATTTTTGCTAGCATTAAATATGGCTCTTCACAAACTATTGCAACAGTAGAACTTGGAACTTCTTTAGCATTTTCAGCAGTTATTAGAACTGCTGCTGCTTTTGTGTTTTTTAAATCAGATAAATATTTTTTATTTTCTAAAAAAGTTAATTCATCTTCATTTGAATTTGTTAATGTATTTAAACCAACTATTTCTTTATTACTTTTACAATCAATTCCTATATAGTTTGCAATTTCGTTAAGAGTCATTTTTTATCCTTGAGAATATTATCTTTCCATAGCCACAATACCGCTTCTTACAACTTCTAGCGGATTGAACTTTTGCATAACTTTTATAAAATTCATTATTCTAGCACTTGAATCAGTGGCACTTACAATAATAGCTTCATCTGTTACATTTTGAATAGCACCATGATAAGCTCTTGCTATTACATCAATATCTGATAGATTATTATCTACTGAAAACTTCATTAAAACTGTATCTTTTTCTATAACATTTTTATGTTCATTTACTTTTAATACAGGAATTAATTTATTTAATTGTTTTACAATTTGATCTATCACTCTTTTATCACCAGTTGTTACTATTGTCATTCTTGAATATGGGCTATCAGCCATAGGAGCGACAGTTAATGAATCTATATTATAACCACGAGCTGAAAATAATCCAACTATTCTTGATAAAACATTGTGTTCATTTAATACAACTATTGAGATAACTTGTCTAGTTGTTTCTGAGTCGTAATAGTGGTTAAAATTATTCATTATCTTTCTCCTTTTATTAAAGTCATTTCATTTAAGGCATGACCATTTGGAACCATAGGTAAAACCTCTTCGTGTCTTGCAACAATAACTTCAATCATTGCAGGTTTTTTCTTTTCAATTGCATCTTTTAATGCTTTATCAAACTCATCTTTTGTTGTTACAGTATAACCGATTCCACCAAAAGCCTCAACAAGCATTTTAAAGTTTGGTTGAGCTGTTAAATCAGTTTGTGATAATCTATTTTCATAAAACATAGTTTGCCATTGTCTTACCATTCCTAAATAGTTGTTATTTAAAACTATATTAATTACTGGTAAATCATATTCAACACAAGTCATAAGTTCTTGAATATTCATCAAAATAGAACCATCTCCTGTGAAATTAATAACTACTTTATCATGTTCTTTCATAGCTCTTGCTGCTCCAAGTGCTGCTGGAAGTCCAAATCCCATAGTTCCTAAACCACCACTTGTTGCCCATTGTCTTGGATATGAAAATGGGAAAAATTGTGCTGTCCACATTTGATGTTGACCAACATCTGTTGATATTATTGCTCTATCACCTAAAAGTTTTCCAACTCTTTGAATTGGCCATTGAGGTTTTATAACTTCATTACTATCAATATATCGTAAAGGCTCTTTTTCTCTATAATCTCTTAATAATTCAACCCAATTTGAATAATCATTAAATTCATACTCTTCAACTGCTTCAATCATAGCCTTAACAGTAACTTTTAAATCTCCAACTATTGGATAATCAGGAACTACAAGCTTTGCAATTGATGTTGGGTCAATATCAACATGAATAACTTTTGCTTTAGATGCAAATTCATCAAGTCTTCCTGTAACTCTATCATCAAATCTAGCACCTAAAGAGATTAATAAATCTGTTTCATGTGCAGCCATATTTGCTGAATACTCTCCATGCATTCCTAACATTCCAAAGAATAATGGATTTTCATCACCCATAACTCCTCTTGCCATTAATGTTTCAACCGCAGGGATATTTAGTTTTTTTGCTAACTCTCTAATCTCATAAGCACAATTTGATAAAATTGCTCCTCCACCAACATATAATAAAGGTTTTTTAGCTGTTGAAATTGCTTCCATAGCTTTTTTTAGTTGTCTTTTATTAAAGTTAATTGTTGGTTTATAAGTTGGTAAATTTATCTCTTCTGGATAGATAAAATCTGCAACTTCAGCCGTAATATCTTTTGGAATATCAATATGAACAGGTCCTGGTCTTCCAGTACTTGCTATATGAAATGCCTCTTTTATAATTCTTGGTAAATCTTCAATTTTATTAACTAAATAGTTATGTTTTGTACATGGTCTTGAAATACCAACTGCATCAATTTCTTGAAACCCATCAGTTCCAATAATTGCTGTTGGAACTTGTCCAGAAATAACAACTAAAGGAATAGAATCCATATAAGCATCAGCTATTCCTGTAACTGCATTTGTAAATCCAGGTCCACTTGTTACTATAGCAACTCCAACTTTTCCTGTTACTCTTGCATAACCTTCAGCTGCAATAATTGAAGCTTGTTCGTGTCTATTTAAAATGTGTTGAAAATAGTTTTGTTTATATATTTCATCATAGACGTTCATTATAGCGCCTCCAGGGTATCCAAATACTACTTCAACCCCTTCTTGATGTAATGATTCTACAACCATTTTTGCGCCAGTCATTTTCATAATAATTCTCCGTTGTCTAAAAATAAGTTTTTATTTTACTGAAAATAGAATTAAATTACCTTTGTATGAACGATTGATATTATAAAATTTAGAAAAAATAGATATTAATTAATTTTTTTTTAGATACAATAATTGTTATGTTTATTTAAAGGGACAAAAAGTGGATATAAATGCTATAAACAATAGTGCAATTTCAGGTTTAAACAGTAATTCATCTTTACAATTAAATAAAACTCAAACAAATAAAATTGACAACTTTCAAAATGAAAGTTTAAACTTATCTATAAGTAATTATAATATTCAAAGAAGTGAATTTTCACAAAATATTCAGTCTTTAAATGACGGTATTGCTATCTCAAATATTAGTATGAACTCTATTGAAAAACAGCAAAATTATTTAAATACTATTCAAGAAAAACTTCAAAACAGTGAAAATTTAGAAAATAAAAACGATATAAGAAAAAGTATAAATGAAGATTTGGTAGCTTTCAATCAATTAGCATATGATACAAAATATAAAAATGAAAATCTACTTGTAACTCAAAAAGAGGATAACAACTCTATTACTATTGATACTAATTCACAAACATTTTCTATGGAAAAAACAAATACAGCAGAGTTTGCAAATACAATTTTTGATGTTGTAAATAATAAAGATTTAAATATTGATACTAATTTGGAAAATGCTAAGAATACAGTTTCTTCTTCTATGGAAAAGCTAGAAAATACTTTTAATCAATTTGATAATTTTTCTAATCAGTTAAAAAATAGCGCAAAAGAAGATATTTCAAAACAGTTTGAACTTTATAATCAAAAATCGACTGAAAATATAAATTTTGGGAAAGAAGCTAATGATTTTTCAAAAACAAATATTAATGCAAATGTTGGCTATTTAGCTGCTGCTCAAGCAAATATTGTACAAGAACAAAGTGTAAGATTATTATCTTAATTTACTTTGTTTAAAGCATAGTTTATAGCAACACCTTCTCTTAAGCCATCATCTAAAACTATTGATTCATCTTTTTGTAAAACTTCAAAAACCATTTTATAAATATATGTTCCAACTTCCATAAATTCAACTCTTCCTTGTCCTACAAGTTTAGTTAATTCATCTTTTGAGTGACTTTTGAAAATTTTTAAAGAGTCTTCTAAATCGTTTAAATTCACTTTTGTTCCATTTACAATATTTCTATCATAACTAAAATAATCTTGTCCTAATTTTATCGCTGCTATCGTTGTTGGTGTTCCTGCTGTTGCTACAAAACTATAATCTTTTAAATCAATTTTTAAAGAATTTAGAAACTCTTTTATTTGAATTTTTCTATCATTTAAATCTTTTTCTAAATCCTCTTTTTTTATTGATTTTTGAGTCATTGTAACAATTCCAAAATCAAAACTTTTTGCTTCATAATTTTGGACAGTATTTACAACAATTTCAGTAGACCCCCCACCAATATCAAGCAAAACGAAATTTTCTGAATTAATTTTTTCTCTTTTTAAAGCATATTTAACTGCAAGTAAAGTAAGCCTTGCTTCTTCATTTGCATCGATTATACTAAACTTTGCACCAGTTTTTTCTTCAAAAAAAGACAAAACTTCTTTATTGTTTAATGCTTTTCTCATGGCTGCAGTTGTTACACAAACTGCATCTTTAGGATCAAAATTCAAATCTTGTGAAGCTTTATTTATAGCATTTATCACTCTTATCATTGCATCTTTTGAAATGTTAAGAGTTTCAACCAAACCATCTGCCATTCCAACAACTTCATTAAATTCTGAGATAATTTTATGATTTTTATAGTCATATTTTAGAACTCTAAAAGAGTTAGATCCTAAATCAATAGTTACAATTTCGTTAAATTTCATATAAGTCTTATAAATGTGGGATTTTTACTTTTGAGTTTAATAAATAAGCGATGATTATCATCATAAAAAGTACAAAAGTTTCAGAAATAGTATCTGTTAAATATACTAAATAAACAAGCCAAAGAAGTATCGCTCCAAGAGGTGTTGGAACTCCTGTAAAGAATTTTTCAACTTTTCCTTCATCAGCATTAATATTAAATTGAATTAATCTTCTAAGTCCAGAAATAATATAGTAAATAAAAGCAAAAATAACTAAAGGCATAAATAAAAACTCTTCTTTTGTATCAACAACTGCAAAATAGATAAACATTGCAGGAACAATAACAAAAGATAAAAAATCAGCATAAGAATCAAGCTGAATACCAAATTGTGTAGAAAGATTATACTTTCTTGCTATCTTTCCATCAAATATATCAAAACCACCTGCTAACCAAGCAAAAAGAGCCGCTGCTAAGAATTGATGATGAGTTAGAAAATAAATAGCAAAAATACCTGAAGCTATATTAAAAAATGTTACGATATTTGCCAAATTAAAATGACTATATTTATTAAATAAAAAACCCATGGTTTTCCTTTTTTCAGTTTTAATTAAAAATAGCGGTAATTATACTACAAATATCCTCAAAGTATAGTTTTATAATTAGGATTAAAAGGAAGTATAAAAAGATTAAAAAATTTTGTAAGTAAAAAAAGAAAAGCTCAAGATTAAATCTTGAGCTTTAAATATTATAATGCATCGTCGTTTGTTTCACCAGTTCTAATTCTAACAACTTTAGAAATATCATGAACAAAGATTTTTCCATCACCAATTTTTCCTGTTTTTGCAGCTTCAGAGATAACTTTGATAACTTTATCTACCATATCATCTTTTACTGTAACTTCAATCTTAATTTTTGGTAAGAAATCAACAACATACTCAGCACCTCTATAAAGTTCACTATGACCTTGTTGTCTTCCATATCCTTTAACATCACTAATTGTCATACCTGACACATCAATACTTACTAACGCCTCTTTAACATCTTCTAGTTTAAAAGGTTTTATTATTACTTCTATCTTTTTCATATCTTAAGCCTTTATAATATTATAGGTTAAATCCACGTTCACCGTGTAACGACTCATCAAGACCTTGTCTTTCTTCTTCTTCAGTAACTCTTGCACCTTTTGTTAACATTGAAGCTATATAGTAAACAACTATTGTTCCGATTAATGTATAGATACCTACAACTGCTATTGATTCAAATTGAACAAAAATTTGAGCTAATCTATCATCAGCATCTTTTAATGGACTAGCCCATAAAAGATCTTTGTCATTTAATGCAAAGATTCCTGTTGCAACTGCTCCCCACATACCTGCAAGGAAGTGAATACCAAATGCATCTAAACTATCATCATATCCAAGTTTTTTCTTCAACATAGCAACTCCAAAGAATGCTACAATAGAACCAACTATACCTATTATTAAAGAACCACTAACATCAACAAATCCTGCTGCTGGAGTAATAGCTACTAAACCTGCTATTGCACCTGAAGCTGCACCTAAAAGAGTAGCTTTTTTAAATATAATTGTTTCAATAATCAACCAAGTAATAGCTGCAATTGATGTTGCTATAGTTGTTGTAAGGTAAGCAAGACCAGCTATTTCATTTGCACCAAATGCTGAACCACCATTAAACCCATACCATCCAAACCATAATAAACCTGCACCAACAGCTGTTAAGATAATACTTGCAGGTTTCATTGCAGTTCTTGGATAATCATTTCTTTTACCAAGTAAAATTGCAAGAACTAAACCAGCTAAACCACCATTCATATGAACAACTGTTCCACCAGCAAAATCTAAAGCACCTTCATTAAATAGGTATCCTCCACCCCAAACCATGTGTACAATTGGAGCATAAACAACTATAGTCCAAATAAATGCAAAAATCATCCAAGTAGAAAACTTCATTCTTTCAATAACTGAACCAGCTGCAATTGCTATTGTAATAGCTGCAAAAGTACCTTGAAATACAATGAACACAAACTTTGGATATGTTTGTCCTGTTTCAGCTGAAAGGTCAGACCAACTAATACCACTTAACATTATGTGAGAAAAACCACCAATAAACTGATTTAGTGATCCATCTATTGTTCCAAATCCGATTGAAAAACCTGCTATAATCCATGCTATAAACGAAATAGTAAAGGCACCAAATACCATTAAATAAGTATTTAAAACATTTTTTACTCTTGTCATACCAGAGTAGAATAATGCTAAACCAATTGGTGTCATTAAAAATACCAATGCAGTTGACATCATCATCCAAGCAGTATTTCCTGTATTTAATACAGCTGGCTCCGTTACCTCTTCAGCAAAAGCTAAAGAACTCATTAGTGAAGTTAATAAAACCCACTTTTTCATCTTGTCTCCTTTTCTTCATTAAGATAAAAAAATTGTATCAGTTTTTATTCAACAATCAAGAACCTAAACTATATAAAAAATATACAGAAAATATAATTTCTTATATATTTAGAAGTTTTTAATCAAATTTTCAAAAACTTCAGTCAAACCTTCAACTTCTTTAACTGTTGTTCTTTCATTTATACTATGTATTGTATCATTAATTACACCAAATTCTATTGCTTCAATACCAAAAGCACCAAAATATCTAGCATCACTTGTACCCCCAGCTGTCGAGTGTTTTGTTTTGATTTTCAAAATATCATAAATAGAATTTTCCATAGCAATTACTACTTTTGAAGTTTTATTTGTAACAAAAGGAAAAGAACCTTGTGTTGTTCTAAAATCATAATCTAAACCTTTTAAATTTTGATTTATAAAATTCTCTACATTTTCTTTTGTTGTATTTGTCGAATTTCTAACATTAAACATAATTTTTAATTCATTTGGTGTTACATTTGTAACTTCCATCCCCGCCCTAATATCAGTTATTACAAGTTTTGAAGGTGCAAAATATTCATCACCATTGTCAAGATTTATGCCTGCAATTTTGGGTAAAATATGTGCAAAATTATGTACAGGATTTATACACTTTTCTGGATACGCAGCGTGTCCTTGTTTTCCTTTTATTGTAATATATCCATTTATACTTCCTCTTCGACCAACTTTTATAGCATCTCCAAAAACTTCTTCACAAGTTGGTTCTGCTACAACTGCATAATTTGGAATCATATCTATCTGTTTTAAATGTTCAAGCATTTTAATAGTTCCGTAAGTTCCCTCTCCTTCTTCATCAGAAGTCATCAAAATACTTAATGTTCCATCAAAGTGTTTTGCATTTTTACAAGCGTATAAAAAAGCAGCATCTCCACTTTTCATATCTTGAGCACCTCGTGCAGTTATTACTCCATCTATAACTTCAGCAGCAAAAGGATCAACTTCCCAACCATTACCAACAGGAACAACATCTATATGACCAGCAAAACATAGATGTTGTTTTGTATCGTTAAATTTTTTATAATAAAATCTATTTTTTACACCTTCCATATCAACTTTTATACAATTCCATTCATTTCCTAAATATTCTTGTATAAAATCAAATGCACCATCATCATTTGGAGTTATTGATTTAAATTTTAATAATTTTTGAAATAGTTCTATAACACTCATTTTATATCCTTTTTATTAAACTAAATTTTATCTAACTAATCTTTATTTTGTTATAATATTTTCACTTACTAATAGAAGGGGTAACTAATGAAAGCTTTAAAAATTCTATTTTATACGCTAATTTCGCTGCTTGCGATCTATATAATTTCTGGATTTACACTAGTTCCTTATCTGTTAAAAAAAGAGTTAATTAAAAATCTTGATGAAAATCTAACTCTAAAATCCTCTATTGAAGATGTAAAATTCAATCCTATAACGTTAAATGCAAAAGTTCATGATTTTAAATTAGTTGATGAAAATAACAATATTATTGTTTTTTTTAAAGAGTTAAATATAAGTTTGAGTATTTTTAAATCTATTGAACAAAAACATTTTCGTATAGAAAATATTACTTTCGATGAAATTTTCTTAAATATCATCCAAGAAAAAGATGGAAGTATAAATTTAGCAAATATATTAAAACCTACAGAAAATAAAGAAGAACAAAAACAAATTGAAGAGAACACAAGTGAAGAAACTTCAAATAATATAAAATTTTTAGTTTCAAAAATAGATTTAAAAAATGCTGACATAAATTTTGTAAGCAATATAGATAAACAACCTTTTTCTATCTATTTAAAAGATATTAACTACACAATATATGATTTAGGAACTTTTAAAAACTCTTTATCATCAAATAATTTAACTTTTAGAATAAACGAACATACAGATGTACAAATAAGTAGTGCATTTAAAATAAATCCATTTAAAGCATATGGAAAAATATCAATAAATGATTTGAGAATAAAAGAGTTTATTGATTTTGATAAAAACTTTTTTAATTTTGAACTAAATAATGATGCAAATATTAATTTAGGATTAAACTACAATATCGATACTACAAATGAACTGGCTTTATATTTAGCTACTGATTTACTAGAAATCAACAACATAAATTTGAAACAAAATAAAAAAACTATGGCAAGTTTAAAAAAGCTTGATATAAAAAGATTTGACTTTGATTTAGTTAGCCAAAATATTAATTTTAATGGTGTATTTATTGATGGTTTAAAAGCAAATATGATTTTAGATAAAAATGGAGTTAATTTTGCTTCATTAGTAACAACTTCAACAAACTCAAATGAAAAAAAAGAGGAAAATAGTAATTCAAAACCATGGATTTTAAACTTTTCAGATATAAAAGCTAATATAGATTATGATTTAGAAGATAGAATAAACAATAACTCAATTGAAGCAAAATCACTTTTTTTAGATGCACAAAATCTAAAAATAGTTAATTCTTTAGTTGAATTAGAAAAGGCAAATGTTGCAAATAAAACTTTTCAATTTTTAGATAAATCAAACAATTTAGAAATAAAATCAAATAATGTAAATATTGATTTAAACAATCTAAAAATTGATGATAACGTCGCTTTTTCAAATGCAACTATTAAATCAAAAGAGTTAAATTTTGATGAAAAGAATTTGAAAATAAATGTTGATACACAGAATCTAAATTTAGCTTTAAATAGCTTTTTATTTGCAAAAGATAACACTATTAGTTTAGAATCTGCAAAAATTTCAAAACCAATAATCACTTTTGAAGACTTTACAAATAAATTAAAGCTAAATGCAAAAGATTTTGATTTAACTTTAAATAAATTTACAAATAAAGGTGAAATATTTGGCATAAATTCTATCAATCTTATTGAGCCAAATCTAGTTTTTGAAAATACTGCTAATAATTTAAAAATTAATACAAAAAATATAGATTTAAAAATAAAAAATATCTCAAATAAAAACAATATTTTAAAAGTTGAAAAAACAGATTTAAATAATCCACATATTTCAATTATTTTACCAAAAACAGAAACTAAAAATTTAGAAAAAGAGAATAAAACTGAATCAATAAAAGTAGTACAAACAGATAAAAAAGAAAACAATAAGACAAAATTAAATATTGGTCCAGTTAATATAAAAAATGCAGTTTTTGATTTTGAAGATAAAAATTTACCTATTCCTTTTAAAACAACAGTTACAAAATTGAATGGAAAAATTTCAGAGATAAAAAATACAAAATTAGGAAAAACAAATCTTGAAGTAAATGGAGTTGTTGATAATTATGGTGTTGCTAAAATAACTGGTGTTGTAAATCCTAAAAATATAAAAATTTTAACAGATATAAATATGAAATTTCAAAATATTGCAATGCAAAATTTCACACCTTATACTGCAAAATTTATTGGGCGTGAGTTAAAAAGTGGAAAACTTGACCTTGATTTAAATTACAATATTGAAAAATCAAACTTAAATGCAAAAAACAACATTGTAATTACTAAAATAGAGTTAGGAAAAGAGGTACAAAGTTCTGAAGCTATATCTTTACCTTTAGGAGTTGCTATATCTTTACTTGAAGATAAAAATGGAATTATAGATATAAATCTTCCAGTTTCAGGAAATGTTGATGATCCACAATTTTCTATTGGTGCAATATTATGGAAAGCTTTTGTAAATTTAATAACAAAAGCTGTAACAGCTCCATTTTCTCTTCTTGGAGCAATGTTTAATTTTAGTGAAGATGAAATAAAAAGTGTAAAATTTGAAATAAAAGAGAGTGAAATAACACCTATTCAAAAAGAGATTTTAGACAAGATTGCTCTAATTTTAGAAAAAAGAGAAGATATAGCTATAAAATTAGTCTCTTCATATAATAAAGAAAAAGAGTCTTCAAAAATAGGAAAAGAGAGAATTTTAAATATAAAAGAGTATTTAATAAAAGAAAAATCAATAAATAAGAAACAAGTTATTTTAGATGAAAAAAGTGAAGAAACTTCGACATCTTCGATTAATTTAAAAATTGAACAACTAAATTAAATATAATAAAAAGCAAATATTAAGTCTATATAGCTTATATTTATGCTTTGATATTATTGTCAATAATTTAAGTTTATTAAAAAGGAATATTTTTGGATCCCGATATACAGTCCATTCTTATGCTAGTTTTAGCGATATTTTTGGTGTTTTTAAATGGTTTTTTCGTGCTTTCTGAGTTTGCTATTGTTAAAGTTAGAAAAAGTAGATTAGAAGAATTAGTTAAACAAGGAAAATCAGGCGCTTCATTAGCTCTTAAAATGTCTAACTCACTTGACACATATTTGAGTGCCACTCAATTAGGAATTACATTTTCTTCTCTTGCTTTAGGTTGGATAGGTGAACCAGCTCTTGCTAAGCTTATAGAACCACCTTTTACATATTTTTTTGGTGATAATTCTGTTTTACTTCACACAGTTAGTTTTATAATTGCTTTTACATTAATTACATTTTTACACGTAGTTTTGGGAGAAATTGTTCCAAAATCAGTTGCTATTGCTAAAGCAGAAATAATGTCTTTATATATTGCTAGACCTTTACATATTTTTTGGATAGTTTTTTATCCATTTATTCGATTCTTTGATATTGTTGCTGGATTTGTTGTTAGAAGATTGGGTATTCAACCTGCGACTGCACACGAATTGGCTCATTCAGAAGAAGAAATCAGAATAATTGTTAATGAGAGTTTTAAAGGTGGATATATTGATTCTGTTGAAAGTGAAATTATAAAAAATGCTATTGATTTTTCTGAAACAGTAGCAAAAGAGATTATGACACCAAGAAAAGATATGATTTGTATAAACTCTGAAAAATCTTTTGAAGAAAATTTAGAAAGAATAATTTCTACTAGATTTACAAGATATCCATACTGTCATGGTGGAAAAGACAATATCACAGGTATGATTCATACTAGAGATTTATTAAATGACGCCTTAGATGGAAAGAAAATTGATATATCTAAATTTGTAAGACCAATTATCATGGTTCCAGAAAATACTTCTATTTCTAAAATTTTAACAAGAATGAATAAAAGTAGAATTCATATTGCTTTAGTTATTGATGAATATGGTGGAACTTCTGGATTATTAACAATGGATGATATTTTAGAAGAGATTATTGGTGAAACAACTGATGAACATGATCCTAAACAAGAAACTATTAAAAAAATAGATGAAAATACTTATGAATTTGATGGAATGGTTAATATAGAAAAAGTTGAAGAGATACTAAATATTACATTCGATGAAACAGAACTGTCTGTAACTATTGGAGGAAGAATATTTCATTTAATTGGTAGATTACCAATAGTTGGAGATGTTGTTGAAGACAAAGAGTGCACTTATAAAATCTTAGAACTACAAAATAACCGTATTAAAAAAATATTATGTACAAAAAGAATAGAAGAAGATGCAAACGAGGAGACTAGAGTTTAATTACTTTAGCTCCAAAACCTCCGCTACTTGGATGAGCATCTTCAAAACCTTTTACTCTTGGATGCTTTTTCAAAAATTCTTTTACTGCAAATGCTAATTTTCCAGTTCCAATTCCATGATAAACTAAAACCTCTTCAAAACCAGCTAATAGTGCATCACTTAAAAACTTATCAAGATTTTCAATAGCTTCATCTGCTCTTTGACCATGAAGATCTAGTTTAATACTTCCAGTTTCAGGTTTAGAAATAGTAACTGTTGCTTTTTTTGTTGGAATTTTTGGAGGTGGATTTCCACTTCTACTTAAATCACTTAAATTAACTTGAACTTTCATTCCCATATCATTTTCAATAAATGCTTTACTTCCTTTTATAGAAACAATAGCTCCTTTTGTATTTCTATATTTTACTCTATCACCTACTTTAAATTCTATAACTTCTTGAACTTTTTCAACTTTTATTTCTTTTGCCATTTTGTGCGAAATATTTAGATGTTGATGTGATTCTTGTACAAGTTTTGCTTTAATGGCTTTTTTTGCTTCATCTCTTGCTTCACTATACTCTTTATGAAGTTTTGATTTTTCTGAATAGATGTGTTCATCAAGTTTTTCTTTTTGCTCTTTTAGATTATTTGTAACTCTTTTCATATTTGCTATTTCTTCATCTAAAGTTGCTATTTTTTGTCTATATTCTCTTTCTAAAGAGCTACTTCTTTCAATTAGTTCATTTAATTTATCTTTATCTTCACCATAAACTTCTTTTGCTCTTTTTACAACATTTAAAGGTATTCCATATCTTAAAGCAGTTTCAAAAGCATAAGACCGACCTATTGTTCCTTGTAAAAATTCATAAGTTGGCTTTTGATTCTCTTCATCATAAAGTGCTGCAATTAATTCTACATTATCATTTGAAGCCATAAGTGCAGCTAATCTTTTATGGTGAGTTGTAATAATCACTTTTATATCTCTTTGAATTAAATCTTCAATCATAACTTTAAATAAACTAGCAGCTTCATCTGAATCAGTTCCTAGTTCTATTTCATCAACTCCAACAATTGCATTTTTTGAACTAAAAAGTTTTGAAAATTCAACCATACGACCAGCAAATGTCGAAATATCATTTTTTACACTTTGTGGGTCATCTAAAACTGCATTTATAAATTTAAAATTACTAATAACTGTATTTTGATGAGCTTTATAAGGTAAAAGATATTTTGAAAGGAAAACTGCACTTAAAATTGATTTTAACATCATAGTTTTTCCCCCAGCATTTACTCCTGTTATCATAACTACGTTTTTTGTAAAATCAATAGATATAGGCTTTGGATTATGAAGTGCGGGATGACAAAAATCTACAAGTCTATTTTCCTCATTTTTTGAAGGTAATACAAAAATTTTATCACCTATTTTTGCAAAAAATAGTCTTGCTTGATAGTGATCAAATCTATCAAACTCTTTATTTATAAATTTTAGAAACAATAAGTTTTTTTCAAAAATTGAAGAAATTTCTCTACAAAGTTTAAATAAAATCTCTTCTTGTTTATTTTTTAAATCACTCTCTTTTTGTTTTAATTCACTAATACTATGAGGTACAACATAAAAAAATCCAGAGTTTGATCTATCAATTACACTTCCACTAAGTACATGGTTAAATCCACCTCGAACAAGTAAAGCTTCTTCTCCATTTACTAAATGAACTTGCATATCAACTAAATATGGTCTTATTTTTGATGAATTTACAATTTTATAAAGGCTTTGTTTTATATTTTCTTTATTTTTTGAAATAGCATATTTTATATTGTCAAAATCTTCATCAACACCATCTTTTAAATTTGCTTTTTCATCAAAATAATCAGCAATTTTTATAATATCAGAAGGAATAACTATTTTCTCAATCCATTCAAGTAACTTTCCTTCAAAATTAAATCTTTTTAGGTATCTAAAATACTCTACGATTTTTATAAATTCAAATATTTCATAAATTTTTAAAGTACCTTGTTTTTGAATATGCATTAAAGCTGAATCAAGATTTTCAACTTTCGGTGGTGCTTTAAAATCAAATTTTGATAGTTCATTTATAAGTTTATGGTGAATATTTATATCACCTTCTAAAATAATAGATTTATCTCTAGCAAAAAGCTTAGAAAAATTATCTATATAATCATTTAAGTCTAGTTTTTTTATTAAATTTTCCATGAGGGATTATATCTTAAAGGGCTTGATATTTTTATGAAAAAGAGTTTTATGAACTCTTTTTGAAAGTTAGTAAGTAAGAAGATAAAATATCTATTACATCAAGATAGTCTTGAATATTCCCACTTGCTTTTGCAGATAAAATAGCACCTTCAAGTGTTGAAGCTATATATAAAGCAAGTTTTGTTGTGTCACACTCTTTCATCTCTTTTTTTTCAATAGCTTTATCTAAAATATCTTTTATATTTTGTCTAAATGTTTGATATATATGTTCCATCAAAACTTTAAAATCTTCATCAATATTTGACATCTCTTGAATAACATTTGCTATTGGGCAACCTTTTTTTAAATCCCTTTTTGTAGTATCTTTTATACTTTCAATAAAAGCTTCTAAATGATTTTCTTTCAAGTTTAAAATTGAAGCATATCTTTCTAAAAATCTTTCATAAATTTTCTCTTTTATTGAAACCATTGCCATATCTTTTTTATTCTCAAAAAAATGGTACATAGAACCTTTATGCACTTTCGCATTTTTTAAAATATTCGTTAAAGAAGCACCTTGATAACCTTTTGTATAGATTTCATCAAATGTACAGTTTATTAAATCATTTCTTGTATTTTTTTCCATTTTTGATTGTATCATTTTTAAGCTTGACAGATAAGTCAAATTATATTAATATTTTACTTGACTATTTAGTCAAGTATTTAGGGAGATAAATATGCAAAAAAATATAATCATAGATGAAACAGAGATTTTTTATACAATTGAAGGTGTTGGAGAAGTTGTAATTTTACTTCATGGTTGGCCTCAAACTTCATATATGTGGAGAAAAATCATTCCAAATTTATCAAAAAATTTTAAAGTTATAACACTAGATTTACCAGGACTTGGAAATAGCAGTGATACAAAAACTTATGATACAAAAAATATAGCAACAATTTTAAATAAGTTTATAAAAAATTTACAAATAGAAAAATTCCATCTAGTTGGGCATGATATTGGAAGTTGGGTTGCTGCAAGTTATTGTATATATTTTAAAGAAACTTTAAAAAGTTTAACCATTCTTGATGCAGGAATTCCTGGACTCATACCTGATGAACTTTTTTGTTTAGCAAATGCAAATAAAATCTGGCAATTTTTCTTTCATTCGATAGATGAAATACCAGAGTTTTTAGTTAAAGATAAAGAAAAAGAGTATATTTCTTGGTATTTTAATAAAAAATCATATATAAAAGATGCTATCAATGAAGAAGATATACAAAACTATTATTTAGCATATAAAAATAAGATGAAAAACGGTTTTGAATATTATCGATATTTTGAGCAAAGTGCAGAACAAAATAGAATCTTAACTTCAAAATTAGATATAAAAATTTTAGCTATTGGTGGAGAATTTGCACTAAAAGAACAAGTTGGAATAGCTATGGGAAAAATATCAAATAGTGTTACAACTAAAGTTATAAAAAACTGTGGACACTATATAGCGGAAGAACAACCTGAAGAGTTAACTCAAATTTTGATAGATTGGTTTAAACAATAAAGCTTTTAAGCTTTATTGTTTTATTTTAGTTTGGTTGTTTAAAGATAGATATTTGAGAAGCTGTTTTAGTATATTTTTCAATATTAACTAAAGTTGTATTTGGGCTATTTCCATTTGCCAATTTTGATGTTGGCATATCTTTTGTCAGAACATTTACATTTCCGTTTAGACATAATGTACCTATTTCTCCTCTAACCTCTGGGTCATACCAAGCACCCTCTTCTACCCTTACAACACCTTGTTTTATATCATCAGTTACAACAGCACCTGCTAAAATCTGACCTCTTTTATTGTAAACTCTTACAATATCTCCATTTTTTATACCTTTTGCTTTAGCATCTTTTGTATTTATAAAAATTGGCTCTCTATTTGCAACAGCATACTCTTTTCTCAAGCTTGTATTATTTAACTGAGAGTGTAATCTATGTTGAGGATGTGAAGTTATAAGTGCAAATTGTGCTGTTTTATTTTTCATACCTAACCATTCATCAGGCTCAAACCAAGTCGGATGAGCTTTACAATCATCATAATTCATACTTTCAATAGTTTTAGAATAAATCTCAATTTTTCCTGATGGTGTTCCAAGTGGATTTAAAATCGGATCTTCTCTAAAATCTGCGTATCTTACAAACTGAGTATTTTCATAAGGAGCTTCAAAAGTTACAGGTTTATTATCATCCCAGAATTTTTTGAATTCTGGCATTTCAATATTCATTTTTTTTGCTTGTTCATAAGCTTTATTATAAAACTCTTCTATCCATTGCATTTCAGTTTTATTTTGTGTAAAATCATTGAATACACCGAACTCTTTTGCTAAATCGCTTAAGATTTCATAATCATCTCTTGCTTCATTTTGTTTTGTTACAGCTTGTTTCATAGGAACAATATTTAGATTAGAGTAATCTCCTGTCATAGTAATATCATTTCTTTCATAACTTGTAGTTATTGGCATAACAATATCTGCCATTCTAGCTGTTGGTGTCCAAAATAGTTCATTTACAACAATTGTTCTTGGTTTTTGCCAAGCTTTGATTAAAATATTTGTATCTTGATGGTGAGCAAATGGATTTCCACCAACCCAATAAATAAAATCAATATCTGGATAAGTTATCTCTTTTCCATTAAAAGCTATTTTTTTACCAGGATTTAAAAGTGCATCAGCAATTCTTGCAACTGGAAAAGAGAATTTTGCTGATTTTTCCAACCATGAAGCTCCACCTGTATATTTTGCAGGATTTATATTTGAAGTTATTCCACCAATAGTTGCATTTTTAGTTGTAGGAACTCCTCCATTTGCATAGTGATAAGAAAATCCAAAACCACCACCTGGAAGTCCAATTTGTCCTAAAATAGAAGCAAAAGTTACAAGCATCCAGTGAGGTTGTTCTCCATATTGTGCTCTTTGGATTCCCCAACCTGCCATAATCATAGTTCTATTTTCATACATTAAATTTGCTAATTCTTTGATAGTTTTTTCATCAATTCCACATATTTTTGATGCCCATTTTACATCTTTTACAACTTTATCTTCTTTACCATATAAGTAATCTTTGAATTTCTCAAATCCTTCAGTATAGTTATCTAAAAAATCTTTATCATATTTATTTGATTGTAGTAAATGGTATGCCATTCCCATCAACATAGCAACATCTGTTCCAGGAACTAAAGATATCCATTGTGCATTTAAGTATGTACAAGTTTCAGTTTTTGCTGGGTCTATACAAATAATCTTTTTACCAGATTTTTTCAACTCTTCAAGATATTTAAATCCATGTTCATCAGATGAAGTCCAAGATATTTTTAGTGTTCTCATTGGATTTGCACCCCAAATAACAACAACTTTTGAGTGTTCTAAAACAATTGGCCAAGAAGTTTGTTGTTCATAAACTTCAATAGTTCCTAAAACATGAGGCATAATAACTTGTGCAGCCCCTGTTGAATAATCTCCAACTGTTCCTGTAAATCCTCCTATGCAATTCATAAATCTATGTAATAATATTCTTGAGTTATGCATATTTCCACTACTTTTCCAACCATAACTTCCTGCAAAAATACCTTGTGCACCTCTTGCATCTCTTGTTTTTTTAAGTTCATTTGCTATTAGTTTTATGGCTTTTTCATAAGGAACTCTTACCCATTCATCTTTACCTCTTAAATTAGGTTTTGGATTATCAGGATTTTCTAAATAAGATTTTCTAACCATTGGATATTTTATTCTATCTTCTGCATAAACTAAATCTTGAGTATAGTGTTGTAAAGAGTTGAAATAATCAGATGTTTTTTGATAAGGCTCAGATTTTATAACTTTTCCATCTTTAATAGTAAGTTTTAGCATACCCCAGTGAGCGGCAGTTAAGATTTCACCATTTTCAATTAAAGTTGTAGAAAAACTTGAAATTGTTGCAGCTAATAGTTGTCCTCTACTTGCAATTGCATCAATAAATGGAACCGTTGCAAATAGTGCTGCAACTTTTAAGAAATTTCTTCTTTTTGTGTCTATTTTTTTCATTTTTCTTCCCCTTTTATATCTTTAGCGTGTTTTTGCAAATATTGAACAACTAAATAATTTTGCTCTTTTGTCATAGCTGTTCTACTTAACATAGATTTTATTATACTAGGCCATTGGTTTGCTGTATATTCATCTATTGGGTGCGCTTGATGGCACATACTACAACTATCTTTATAGATTTTTTCTGCTTCAGTATATAAAGAGTTTATATCTTTTGTTAAATTATCATCATTTGTAAAAGCTGTTAGTTCTACTTTTTTCCAAACATTTCCTTCTTCATCTTTGTTTGTTGAGATAGTTTTTATTTCAAAATTATTTTCTTTTGTAAGACCAGCTATTAAAATCCTATTCTTTTGATTAAAATAGATTGCATTTGAAACATCTTCTTTCATGTAACCTTGAACTTGAATTTTGATTTTCCCATCTTTTTTTTCTAAAACAGTTATCTCTGAAGTTGGAAGTAATCTTCCTTTAGCAGTATTGTTATCTATATTTTCATATAGATTTTTAACAGAACTTGTATACATAAGTTCATTAGCACATAATATTGAACTTAAAAATATTAAACTTGGTAATATTACTTTTTTCATTATTGTTATCCCTTTTTTTAAATTTTTTAATGAAATAATTTTTTATAAACCCAAACCTCCCTCATATATAAGTAAATCAATAGATATTTAATTAAAAATAATCCTCCAAAACAATTATACTACCAGCAGAAATATACAAAGCTTAAAATATTGATATTTATAGTATAGAAATGTATATTTCTATTTCATCTTCATTCTCGTATTTTTCAAAATCAAAGTTATATGCTCTTTCATATTCACAATTTTCACTAGCAAAATAATCCCAAACATCATACCAAGTATCTATTACAACATCTGGAAATTCACCTTTTTTTGAAAAAACCAAATACTTATCTTTTTCTATTGTTATAGCATTTTTAGGTTTTGTAACTTCAACTCCAATTGTGTAATCATAATCAGAATTTACATCTTTTTCATATTTATTGTAAACTCCATACATTGCAAAATTGTTTGATTTATTAAAAGTTTTACTTTCAATACTTTCATCTATATATCTTTGCCAAAGTTGTGGAATCTGTGCTGTTTCTTCATTTAATTCTGTTACATTATTTGTTCTTACTGTTATTCCTGCAACATAAAATCTTTCTAAATATTTTACTTTCATCTTTTCTCTTTATTATTTTATTTTTAGGACTGTATCTTATAATAAAATCTTTTTGTATCTGATTTACTTAATTATTTAACTAAATATTCATCAATATTTATTATGTCAATTTGTTCTAATTTTAAATATTTATTCACATATTCTCTAAAAATCTCACTTTTTAAAAAATAATTGAATATATCTTTATCTATATACTTTTTTTCAACTATCTTGTGAAATATTTTTAAAATATCACTTAATTTCTTTGAATTATTAGATGAAATTAATATTTCAAAAATTGGGGAATATTCTGATTTTATTTTAGAGTTCATTTTTTCCTTTTATAAGATATATATATCGTT
>Ga0265295_1001128_pt1 | contig 48824 bp, 43 predicted proteins | sample Munlansysbiofilm_FD_192503 | JGI IMG/M metagenome (GOLD analysis project Ga0265295, IMG submission 192503) | Leachate microbial communities from a municipal landfill in Southern Ontario, Canada - Methane capture system biofilm | ecosystem: Engineered > Solid waste > Landfill > Unclassified ...
TGGTTCGCTTAAAGAAAAAGAGAAAGCGCAAATTAAGGAATATTTACTCAATGGAAAAATCGATATATTAATTGGCACACACGCCCTTTTTACTGATGATGTCGTTTATCCACGTTTAGGCTTCGTCGTCATTGATGAACAACATCGTTTTGGCGTTAATCAACGGAATTTATTGCTGCAAAAAGGGGAGCGGGCTGACTTACTTCTTATGAGTGCGACTCCTATCCCCCGTAGTTTAGCCTTAACTCTTTATGGCGACTTAGATTTAACAACACTTAAGCAATTTCCCTTTAATAAACGCGAAGTCAGCACAAAAATTGTCGCTGAAGATAAGAAGCTGCTTAATGAATATATTAATGAATACCTAGCCCTAGGCAAGCAAGTTTTTATTGTCGCCCCGCGCATTGAAGGAGAGGCTAATAACAGTGTCGAAAGTCTCGTATTAGAGTATCAAAAGACATTTGGACCTTTAGTTGCCTTAATTCACGGAAAAATGACCTCCGAAGAAAAGAGTCTACTAATTGCAAACTATAGAAACGGGATAACACCAATTCTTGTTGCCACTAGTGTGATTGAAGTTGGGGTTGATGTAAAAACAGCAGGGCTCATGATTATATATTCTCCTAGTAGTTTTGGGCTATCGGCTCTTCATCAACTGCGCGGAAGAATTGGGCGCGATGGAACGAAGGCGGCTTGTTTACTCGTGAGTGAAGAGGAAGAGGCCGAAAAACTTAGAGTATTAGAAGAGAGTGATGACGGCTTTAAGATTGCCGAAGCTGATCTTAGCCTCCGTGGCCCAGGCGAAATGGTCGGGATCAAACAAGCAGGAATTCCTAACTTTACTAGTTTAAACTTAGTAAGTGACTATAAAGTATTTTTGACCGCAAAAGATGATGCTCTTGAAATTATGAATAATGAAGATGACGCACAATATGAAGCGATTATTAAACGTGCTAAATTTGCTATCAAGACTAATGATTTCACTAACGTTTAGTTAAAAACTATATTTTTTTATTAATAATTTAATTTATTGATACTTAAGAGAAAATGAATTTTATCGACCGTTTTTATTTTGAGCTATGCTCATTTAGGCTAACAAGTATACGATAGTCTCTAGTTATGATAAAATAGACTAGATATTTAGGAGGTACCTAAGATGAAAATTGTTATTGATATGATGGGAAGCGATGCTGGCAGTGTTGTCACCGTTCCCGCTGTGCGCAACTTTAAAAACAAACATCAAGATGTTGAACTTTTTGTAGTTGGAAAAATAGCTGAAATTGCTTCATTAAGTGATATTGCAACGCTTGTTGACGCTCCTGATGTAATTCAGATGGACGCTGGTCCTATGGAATTTATGCGGGCTAAAGGCTCATCAATGTATGTAGCGCTTGAGACTTATATTAAAGAGCAAGCTGATGCAATTATAACTGCGGGCTCAACAGGCGGGATATTAAGTGGGGCGACCTTAAAACTTAAATTAATCCCTGGCGCCGAAAGAGCGGCAATTTTATCACCCTTTCCTACGATAATTAAAGACAATTATGTTGTCATTCTCGATATAGGTGCAAATAATGAAAATAATGCCTTACAGTTAACGCAATTTGCTTTAATGGGCCGCTTATATGCAAAACATGTTTACGGAAAAGATAATCCTAAAACATATTTATTAAGTAATGGAACCGAAGCAAATAAAGGGTCACCTCTTGGCAAAGAAACACATAAACTTTTACTTGAACAAAACTTCCCAAATTTCATGGGCAATATTGAGGGTAAAGAAGTCCTTAACGGGGAAGCCGATGTTGTAGTCTGTGATGGCTATACTGGTAACGTCTTACTTAAGAGTATTGAAGGAACCGCGAAGATGATGACGACACTTCTCAAAGATGCTTTTAAAAAGAATTTCTCAAGCAAAATGGGCTACTTACTTTCAAAATCAGGCATTGATGATATGCGTAGCCGCCTAGACTACAAAAACACAGGTGGTGCAATGCTAGCCGGTATTAACGGACTTGTCATCAAAGCGCACGGTAGCAGTGATATAAAAGGTTTTACTAGTGCATTAGAAGTTGCTTATAAAATGGCGGATAAAAAAGTTGTTGAACTCTTAAGAGAAGGCTTTGTCGCGAATGCATAAACTTGAGAAACTTTTCACTAAACTTCAGTTAACGATTAACGACATAACAAGTTATGAGATTGCTTTTACTCATTCAAGTTGCAATATAAGTGAGACTTATCACCGTGATTATGAAAAACTTGAATTTATGGGTGACGCTGTTATAAATTTTGTTGTCGCTTCTTTAATATTTCAACTTCATAGTGATAAGCTTGATCAAGGCAAAATGACGAAAATGCGTAGCGAATTAGTACAGAAAAAAGGTTTAGCTAAATACTCTAAAAAATTAGGCTTACAAGAATATATTCAATTTGGAAAATCACTCAAAAAAGAAGATCGTGATAATGATAGATTTTTAGAGGATGTATTTGAAGCATTTATTGGTGCGATGTACGTTGATTTAGGTGTTGATCAGGCCACAGCTTTTATAAGTCACATTTTTAAAGATGATATAACAAATTTTTCCTTTGAATTGCTGACCGATTATAAAAGTGAACTACAAGAAGCCGTCCAAGCCGATGATAGGAAGACACTTAAATATGAGACGATCAAACAAGAAGGTCCTAGTCACGATAAAACTTATACGGTTGAGGTATATTTAGATACGATTTGCTTGGGACGTGGTGTCGGTAAAACCAAAAAGGCCGCAGAACAAAATGCTGCCCGGGCAGCACTGAATAAGAAGGCAGGATAGAAATGGGTTTACTTTCGTTTTTAAAAAAGAAATTCAACCAAAATACCAAGGTTGAAAATCAAGATAAATATAGTGTAGGCATGGCTAAAAGTCGGGCTAATTTTTCCAGTCGCTTAAAGGCCCTACAAAAAAAATATGAGGTTGTTAATGAAGATTATTTTGAAAATCTCCTACAGATCCTCATTGAAGCTGATGTTGGAGTCAACTTAACTTTTTCCATTATTGACGCTACTAGAGCGGAAGCGGCAGTGCAAGGTCTAACAAAACCAGAAGCAATTAACGAACTTTTAGTCGATAAAATGTTTATAGGCTACCTTAAGCAAGGTGAAGATATAGTCAACGAGATCAAGTTTGTGCAAGGACGGCCGACCGTTTTGCTCGTCGTCGGTGTTAACGGAGTTGGTAAGACAACATCAATTGCTAAACTTGCGCATCTTTATAAAAACGAAGGCAAAAAAGTTTTACTTGTCGCTGCCGATACTTTTAGAGCTGGTGCGATTGAACAATTAGCTGTCTGGTCGGAACGCATCGGCGTTGAAATTGTTAAAGGTTTAGCAAACGAAGACCCCGCAAGTGTCGCTTATAAAGGTATGCAAAAAGCCAATGAAATTAAAGCAGATTTAGTGATCGTCGATACAGCAGGGAGACTACAAACTAAAGCTAACCTAATGGCTGAACTTAGTAAAATCAGGCGTGTTATTGCTAAAGAAATCGAAGATGCTCCGGATGAAGTCTTTTTGATTATCGATGCGACAACAGGCCAAAACGGTATTATTCAAGCCAAAGCATTTGCCGAAGCAACAGGTATTACTGGCGTAATCATTACAAAAATGGATGGAACGAGTAAGGGTGGTATAATACTAGCTATACGCGATGAAATTGGTGTTCCCGTTCGCTATATAGGTTTAGGTGAAAAGTTAGATGACCTCACCGAGTTTGATTTAGAAAAATATTTATATGGATTATGTTTAGGAGATGAACAATGATAGGATTTAGCATTTACTCACTACTGATTACACTTGCCGTCTTTTTAGGCGTACGTTTCTTCTTTTCTGCCGTTTTGCCGCCCACTTCCAATCCCGTCGCGGCGACTTTATTGATACTTATTGTCTCTGTCTTAATTGTTAACTTTATTTTTGCCTACCGTGCCTTTAAAAATCATCCAAATGGAAGATTGCACAATCCTGATTTTCACCGTTATTTTTTCCGTAATTTAATTATTAATTTAGCTTTTATTTTATTACTAAACATTGGTCTTTTCTTTTAAGGATATATGATGGAAGATATTGAAAAGTTTTTATATATTAATGAACTATTTGCTAGATACGGCAAATTGTTAACGGCTAAACAGCAAGAAATAATGACATTATACTTTCTTTTTAATTATTCCTTACAAGAAGTTAGTGAAAACTTGCACATTAGTCGCTCTGCTGTTAGTGATGCGATCAAGAAAGCAAGCGCCCACTTAGTAAAATATGAAGATAAACTGGGTATTAATAAAAAACAAAAAGCGATAAATAAATTAATTGAGAAGTTAAATGAGACTAGTCTCAGCCCCTTACAAACTGAACTTCTTGAAAATATAAGTAAGGAGTTACAATAATATGGCATTTGAATCATTAACCGACCGTTTTAGTGGCATTATTAAGAAATTAAAAGGCCAATCACGTTTAAGTGAAAAAAATATGGAGGAAATGCTCCAAGAGGTGCGTGTCGCCCTTTTTGAAGCTGATGTTAATTATAAAGTCGTTAAGAAATTTGTCGACAACATTAAAGTTAAGGCGATTGGCGCGAAGGTTTTTAGTGAGCTTAATCCATCGCAAATGGTTGTTAAAATCGTTCATGATGAATTAAAAGACTTATTAGGTAGCGACGATAGCGAGTTAACTTTTGCTAAAAACCGTCCAACAATTATGATGCTTGTTGGTCTTCAAGGAACAGGTAAAACAACAAGTGCGGGTAAATTAGCTTACTTATTTAAAAATCAACTAAATAAGAAAGTTTTACTTGCTGCCGGCGACGTTTATCGTCCCGCCGCGATTGACCAATTAGAGCAAATAGCCCGCCAAGTTGGTGTTGATATTGTTAATTTAGGCACCAAAATTAGTCCTGTTGAAATTGCTAAAGCCGCGAAGAAAAAGGCATATGATGATCACTACGATGTATTGATCATTGATACTGCTGGGCGTTTAACAATTGATGAACTATTAATGGACGAATTAAACAACATTAAAGCCGCCGTTAATCCGGATGAAGTTTTACTCCTTGTTGACGCCATGAGTGGACAAGATGCCGTCAACACTGCCCTTAGTTTTGATGCTAAACTTGCTCTTACTGGTGCTGTTATGTCTAAACTTGATAGTGATGCTCGTGGTGGAGCGGCACTTTCAATTCGCCATCTCACCGGTGTTCCAATTAAATTTGCTGGTGTTGGAGAAAAACTTGATCAACTTGAACAGTTCCATCCTGACCGGATGGCAGACCGTATTTTAGGCATGGGTGACATTGTTACACTTGTTGAACAGGTCAAAGGTAAGATTGATGAAAAAGAAGCCAAAATTGCTGCCAAAAAGATGATGGATGGCCATTTTGATCTTGACGATATGCTCGCTCAACTTAAACAAGTACAAAAATTAGGCTCGCTTGGAGGACTTCTAAAACTAATTCCCGGCATGCCAAAAATTGATGCAAACCAATTAGGGGCCGCTGAAAAAGAAATGAAAAACCTTGAAGTTATTATTAATTCAATGACAAGCGAAGAACGGCAAAACCCCGCGATTTTAAAACATTCTCGTAAACAAAGAATTGCGCGTGGGTCTGGTAAAACGCCCGCTGATATAAATAGAGTAATTAAAAAATATGACCAAATGAAAGATATGATGAAAAAGATGAAGGGCATGAAAGGTGGAGGTTTTCCGCCCGGAGGCATGCCACCAGGTTTCCCTCCTATGTAAATAAAAAAACTACCAAGTTGAATTTGGTAGTTTTATTTTTTGTCAGTAAACTTTTTACTTTTAGCAATGACATCAAGTTCCCATTTCCCGCTTATGCCTTCTTGAGCTTCTTTGAGTAGTTTGCTATCATCCTTATCTTTGAGTACTTTCTCATATAGGTCAGGCCTTAATGAGTAGGTGAGAAATAAAGATTGTTTACGGCGCCACTTTTGAATTGCCTTATGGTTACCGCTATAAAGAATTAGTGGAACGGTTTTTCCTTTAAAATCATAGGGTTCTGTATATTGAGGATACTCGAGTAAATTATTGTGTGTGAATGATTCTTCATTAAGTGATTCAATGCTAATAACGCCTTCAAGTAGCCTAATAACAGCATCGCTTAGTACCATTGCAGGTATTTCTCCACCTGTTAACACATAGTCGCCAATACTAATGAGTTCATCAACATAGTCATTGACGCGTTCATCAATTCCTTCATAATGACCACACACGAGAATAAGGTGTTCTTTACGAGCTAGGGCAAAGGCCTTATTTTGATTAAAGGTTTTGCCACGTGGTGAAAAAAGGATTTTGTGACCAGTCGCTAAATTTTCAAGTGCACTAACGACAGGTTGAGCTTGCATCACTAAACCAGCCCCTCCGCCAACAGGGGGAGTATCAATCCGACCATATTTATTTTCCGTAAAGTCTCTAATATTTAATAGTTCAACTTCGACAATGTTTTTACCTAAGGCACGCTTAATAATTGATGTTTCTAAAAAACCTTTAAACATTTCGGGAAACAAAGTCAAAATTGTTATTTTCATAACATTCCTTCAATAACGTTAATTGTAATACGTTTAGCTTCTAAGTCAGTTTCAAGCACAAAGAAAGGGACGATAGGAACAAGAACGTCACTTTTATCTACGCGCTTAATTCGTAAAGTCTTATCTGCGGTGTAAGTTAATATCTCGCTTACTTTGCCAACAAATTCGTTAGTGCTCGTAAAAACATCAAGGCCAATTAACTCTAAATCAAATACATAGCCTTTCGGAAGTTTGGCATCACTTTTTTTAATAACAATATCATAACGCAAAACTTTTTCTGCGTCGTTTATGTGGTTAATCTCTTTGAATTTAATGTGTAATATATTTTTAGTAAAAGCAATAGAAGATATTGTCACAAGCGCCTTAACTTCGTTGCGCTCGGAAAGCATGACTTTCGCACCTTTAAAAAAGCGGTCCTCAATGAAATCAGTAGTCGGAAAGACTTTCACCTCTCCAGCTAGTCCACGGGTTGCGATTATCGCCCCGATTTTTATTAATTCGTTTTCCATAGTTCTATTATATCAAAAAAAGATGAGGAACTATTCCCCATCTTTATCATTTCCCTCGCCTAATCCTTCAAGTTTAAGGAATACATGGACATTATCTTGCTTGCCGGCGATTGAGAGAACTTCTCTTAATGCACTGGCGATAGTGCCCTTACGACCGATTAAAATCGCAATGTCATTTTTAGCGGCGAACACGTTGACAGTGACACTTTTGCCATCATCATTTTGTGTTTCTCTAATTAAGAGTGAGGCCTTATCACTAACAAGGGGTTCAACAAGAGTGCGGACGATACTTTCATATCGAGTCACGATTACTTGCCTTCTTTCTTAGCTTTAAGTTTGAGATTGTGAAATTCTTCCATCACGCCATGAGCACTAAAAATTGCACGAACGGTATCGCTAACTTGCGCACCTTGTCCGAGCCATTTGAGGGCTAATTCACGGTCTATAGTTGCTTCTTTAATTGATTTTCTTGGATCATATTGTCCGAGCTGTTCAATAAAGCGACCATCGCGTGGTGAGCGGCTGTCACTAGCAACGATTCTGTAGTGTGGTTCGTGGGTACGACCAACTCTAGTTAAACGTAATTTTACTGCCATAATATTTCCTCCTTATTTATGTCTAAGTTATTTTATTATGATTGAGTGTTGCTGTCAAGCATTTTTGCTTAACAACACTACTTATTTTTAACTTGCTACTCTAAGTACTTACGGGTAAAATATATGAAGTTATTTATTGAGGTGAATTATGAAAAACTTTATTGATCGTTATTTTAAAATCTCGGAGCGCGGCAGCCGCATTAGCACCGAAATACTAGGTGGGGTTATTGCCTTCTTGGCGATGATTTACATTTTGCCAACCAATGCCTCTATTTTAGGCTTAATGGGAATGGATAGAAGTGGCGTATTTGTCGCAACCGCGCTCATTAGTGCATCAACGACGATAATGATGGGTATGATAGGTAATCTTCCCATTGTCCTTTCGACTGGCCTTGGTGTAAGTGGTTATCTTGTCTACACGGTTTACCAAACGACGGGTAGCTGGCAGTCTGCACTTATTGCACTCTTTATTGTTGGAATTATTTTACTTATTTTCACATTAACGCCTTTAAGAAGGAAACTTGTTCGCGCTATTCCAAAAGAAATTAAGGTTATGATTAGTGCAGGATTAGGTGCTTTTATTTTATATGCAAGTTTAAGTAGTAGTGGACTTATCGTTTCCGGAACTCAAACCTTATTAACGCTAGGTAACTTGAAAGATCCAAGTGTACTACTAGCCATATTTGGAATGTTTACAGTGCTTATTTTAAGTTTTGTAAACAATAAAAAGTTAAATCAATTAGCAATTCCTATTGCCCTTTTGCTTACCGCATTTGGTGGTTTAGCAATCAATTATGCTTTTTTTGACGGAGTTAAAGTAGGTATGCCTGCCTACAGTAACCAAAACTGGGGTGGTCAAGGATTAGATAAGGTTGCCTTCAAAATATTTAATCTTAGTGACTGGCAACATGTACTTGCCAATCCTAAGATTTACGGCGCAATTTTTTCCTTGTTACTCGTACAATTTTTTGACACTAATGCTGCTATCATTCCGCTTGCCTCACAAGTTGGTCTTACTGATAAAGATGGTAACGTCATCAATGAACGCCGCGTTTTTATTGCTGATGCAATTAATGGCGTTTTAGCTGCCCCTTTAGGAACTAGTTCAACCACAACATTCCTTGAAAGTGGTGCTGGTATCGGGGCCGGTGCAAGAACAGGGCTCATGTCTGTTACAGCAGGTTTCTTACTCTTGTTAAGTGCATTTATCTTCCCTGTATTCTCCATTTTCACTGCAAGTAGTGTGACCTCGCTTGCAATATTTGCAATCGGTGTTTCAATCCTTGCGGACAGCTTTAAAAAAGTTGATTGGGATAATAAAGCTGTTGCTTTTGCTACACTATTTACAGTGATGTTTAATGTTCTGACCAACTCAATTAGTGATGGTATCGGGATTGGCATTATTTTCTATGTTGTGATGATGCTTGCTAGTAAAAAGGGCAAACAATTATCCCCATTCACATATATTTTGGCAGTGATCTTTATAATTTATTTTATTATTAATCGTGTTATTAGTTTTTAACCCTACTTATAGTAGAGAAAATTATTAAGCCTTTACAACAACAAGTAGTTTTGCTAATATAACTTAGCGCATAAAAGCGCCTCTGATGGTCCAATGCCGTTTGAGTACGAACATCAAGAGAAAAACATTTGAAAAGGAGCGATAAAACATGAACAAAAATTTAGTTAATGAAATTAACGCTTCTCAACTTCGGAATGACTTACCAGTCTTTACCTCCGGCGACACTGTTAAATTAATGGTGCAAATCGTCGAAGGTGGTAAGAAACGTCTTCAAGCCTTTGAAGGTGTTGTCATTGCCGTCCAAGGTGCAGGGGTCAATAGAACCTTCACCATTCGGAAACGTTCAGGCGGTATCGGTGTCGAAAGAATATTCTTCTTACACTCACCAGTCCTTGACTCAATTGAAGTTGTGAAACGCGGTAAAGTTCGTCGCAAGAAAATTTACTACCTTCGTGAAAGAAGTGGTAAGTCTGCACGTATTAAAGAAAAGAACTAATAAAGCTGGCCTTGGTATTACCAAGGCTTTCTTTTTGCCTTCCTTTTATTATTAATAATAAAGATGTATAATGATTTAGATTTATGAAAGAAATTGCATTACAAAAAAAAGAATTACCACCACGCGTTGATAAAAAAGAAGAATTATATCGTAAGAGTAATAAGTTTTTTAACGTTGTTGTTGGAATTATTTTAACGATAATAATAATATTTGCGACATCTTATATTTTTATTTTTTCAATTTATTCTCGAGTATATATTGATGGTGCATCAATGTACCCAACGCTAAACAATTTCACAAATAGTGCTTATCGTGAATTCGGCCTGATGAATACACATAGAAACACATTTAAGCGCGGTGACATTATCGTCTTCGATCGCTCGCATGATAACTCTGGCGACTACCTTGTAAAACGGGTAATTGGTCTTCCTAATGAAACAATTAAAATTACAGATGGTGGGGATGTTTCGACACCTGATTTTATAGAGATTACCACAACAAATAGTACCTTTATACTCGATGAAACATATTTAACTGACGCCGCAAAAAAGGCCACTTTTGCTGGCGCTTTCGCTACATATTCTCCTTTGAATCTTGGTAGTCATGAATATTTTTTAATGGGAGACAACCGTGCTAATTCACAAGATTCCCGTGTTATTGGTCCAGTTGATAAAACGCAAATTACAGGGAAATTACTCGTCCTTTACGGCTATGCTGAAAATGTAATATCGCAAAGTGACAGTAATGATCAAATGGTTAATACGTTAGTAAACAAACATTATTATCCCTTATGGGAGATGAAGTTCTTTATATGAACGAACAAAATATTCACTGGTTTCCGGGGCACATGCAAAAAGCCCTACGGCAAATTGAGACTAAATTAAAGATTGTTGATGTTGTGATTGAACTTGCTGACAGCCGCGCCCCGCTTTATTCGACACGAAACCCAATGATTGAAGAAAAAATTGCTAATAAACAAAAGCTGCTAGTCTTAACAAAACTTGATTTAGCGGATGAATCTAGAGTTTCTCGGTCGATCGAACAGTTAAAAACACAATACGACATAGTTCTCGCTGGTAACTTAAATGATAAAAACTTTATTCGACAAATTAAAGTTGCTGTCAAAAAACTAGGCGAACCGGTCCATCTTAAACAGAAGGCTAAACTAATTAAGCCACAAGCTTTAAAGGTGATTATTTTAGGTATTCCTAATGTCGGCAAATCAACACTTATTAATAAATTAGCGAAAAGGCGGGCGGCTGGTGTTGAAAATCGGCCTGGATTTACGAAAGCCCAACAGTTTATTAAAGTTGATCAAGACTTTATTTTAATTGATACTCCAGGTGTCTTGCCTCCTAACTATGAAAATAAACTTGCTGTCTTAAACCTTGCACTTTTGGGCTCAATTCCGCAAGATATCCTCCCTTTGCACGATCTTGCCCTTTATTTAGGTGATTTTTTGATTAAAAATTATCCCCATTTACTAACCGCACGTTTTGATTTAAGCCCGCAACATTTAATTGATACAGAGCAGTTATTTATGCAAATTGCAATCAGACGCGGACTTAATGATGGTGGTGTTTTTAATACTGATAAAGCCGAGGTTTTATTGCTTAACGAATTTAAGAACGGTGTTTTAGGCCGCATAACTTTAGGGGAAGATAATGCTCAATAACATTGATAATGATTATCGTCGGCAAGGTTACATTTACATTGCTGGCACAGATGAAGCTGGACGGGGGCCACTAGCAGGACCCGTTGTTGCTGCCGCTGTTATATTTCCCCCGAAATATACAAACGAAAAGATCGACGACAGTAAGAAACTATCCGAGAAAGATAGACAAGCCTTATTTGAAACGATTAAAGAAGATGCCATTTCTTTTTCTATTTGTGTAATTGAAGCCGAACAGATTGATGAGATCAATATTTATCATGCAAGTAAGCGGGCAATGGAACAAGCACTTAGGCAACTCAGCCATCCTTTCGACTTAGTTTTAACAGATGCGATGCCCCTTAGTTTTTCCGGCGTTGGCGTTGTTCCACTAATAAAAGGCGACACACTTTCGCTTTCAATTGCCGCAGCATCTATTTTAGCTAAAGTAACACGTGACCACATAATGTATGAGATTGATGCAATGTATCCACAATATGGCTTTGGCGAACATAAAGGTTATGCCACGAAAAAGCACTTAGAAAATTTAAAGAAATTTGGCCCGATTAAAGGTATTCATCGTTATACGTATAAACCAGTTGCCGATGTTTTTAGCGAACAGTTAACTTTGTTTTAAATTGTGTGTATAAAGTTAAAATTGCTCCTTAATTATAAGTAAGGAGTTTTTTTATGTTTAAAGCCCGCGACGTCTTATTATATTTTGCCCTAAAATATGAAGGGCAGTATGAAGCAATTATTTCTTCGATTAGAAACAAAGTACAAATTGACGAACAAGACTATCGATTTGTCACAACAAATTATAAGGGGGACTTTATCACCATTGTCGATAATGAATACCCACTAGAATTTAAAAAGATTTATCGTCCGCCCTTAGTTGTCTTTTATAAAGGTAATTTAAAGCTACTTATTAATCTATCTAAAGCGATTGCTGTCATTGGAACGAGAAACCCTAGTGAGTACGGAATCAAAATGGCGACTAATTTAACTCACGACCTCGCTAGTGACGAATTTATCATCGTTAGCGGCATGGCCAAAGGTATAGATGCTGTCGCACACCAGACTGCCTTAAACGCTAATGGAAAAACAATCGCTGTTTTAGGGAGCGGTATTAATTATCCTTATCCTAAACAAAATGAGAGTCTTTATCAAAACCTCTGTCAGCATGGTTTGGTGCTTAGTGAATATCCAGGCTCAACAAAACCAACAAAAGACAATTTTCCCGAACGTAATCGTTTAGTAGCTGCTCTAGGGCGCGCAGTTTTAGTTGTCGAGGCTAAAAAGCGATCAGGAACCTTCATTACAGTAGGTGCTAGTCTAGCAGGAGGAGGCGACATCTTTTGTGTACCAGGTCTAGCAAGTGAAGATTCAGGAACAAATCAACTAATAAAGGATGGAGCCTATTTAGTTGAAAGTTTTGAGGATATCAAAAACTTGTGGCCAAATAAATAATAATTAGTATTTTCTTTTATTTATTATAAATAAAGGGAGAAATTACTATATATATTGATTGACAACCCCCTCCTTTAACTTTATATTCTTGTATAGCAAAGGAGCAATTATGAAATTAGTTATTGTTGAGTCACCAGCCAAACGTACAACGATTGAACGATATTTAGGTCCAGATTACCAAGTTTTAGCTTCGCTTGGTCACGTTCGTGATTTAGCTACACGAGGTAAAGACGGTCTTGGAATTGATGTCGACAATGGCTTTGTTCCTACCTATATTATTGATACAAAGAAAAAGAAAGCTGTCGACGAGTTAAAAAAAGCCGCTAAGAAAGCGACAGAAGTCATTCTCGCAACTGACCCAGACCGCGAAGGAGAAGCCATTGCGTGGCATCTTGCGGATCTTTTAAAACTCGACGTTGCGACAACTAAACGACTAGAATTCCACGAAATTACACGTGATGCTTTAACGGAAGCAATTAACAATCCACGCACCATTGATATGGAACTTGTGAGTAGTCAAGAAACAAGAAGAATGCTTGACCGTATTATTGGTTTTAAATTAAGTAAACTGCTAATGCGTAAAATTAAAAGTGATTCGGCAGGCCGCGTTCAATCTGCGGTTTTAAAACTGATCGTTGATCACGAAAAAGAAATTCAAGCCTTTATTCCCGAAGAATACTGGAACTTATCACTTGTTGTCATTCAAGATGGCAATGACTTAGAAATTAAGTTTGCCAAGAGTTATAAAGATACAAATGGTTTAAAAACCGAAACAGACGTTTTAGATGTTGTTGGCCGCTTAGGTATGCATGTTGATGTCACGGATGTGAAAACTTATCAACGCGAAAAAGAGCCAAAACTCCCTTTTACAACTTCAACCCTCCAACAAGAGGCGTATACACGCTTTGGTATGAAGACAAAACGTATTATGGAAGTTGCAGGAAAGTTATATGAAGGCTTAGAAATCGAAGGCGAACGTACAGGTTTAATTACCTACATGCGTACCGACTCGACAAGACTTAGTGATACCTTTGTCGGTAAAGCTTCTAACTATATTATTAATAACTTCGGTGAAAACTATTTACGTAGCGTTAAGCTTAAACGTAAATTGAAAGCAACTGAACAAGTACAAGACGCTCACGAAGCAATACGTCCGACTGACTTAAAGAAAACACCAGAACTTTTAAAGCCACACTTAAGTAAAGAACAATACAATCTTTACCGGCTTATTTATGCTCGTGCCTTAGCAAGTCTCATGCCAGCGAGTAAAGATGAAGTTAATGTCATTACTTTTGCTAGTAATGGTAATTCCTTTAAATTAGAAGGTAACCGAAACATTTTCGATGGTTATCAAAAAATATATGGTGAATTTGAGTCAAATAAAGATGTTGAAGTTGGCGTTTTTCACGTTGGTGAAAAGCTACTAATTAAGGACATTAATAAAGAACAAAAGTTCACCCAAGCCCCAAGTCGCTACAGTGAGGCACGCGTCGTTAGAATCATGGAAGAAAAAGGCATTGGTCGCCCTTCGACTTATGCATCCACGATTGATTTACTTGGCCGTCGTAAATACATTGAGAGCAAAAAAGGCGTTGTTACTCCAACTGAAAAGGGTATCTTTACAATTGATACGCTTGAAAAGTTTTTCGCAACTATGCTTGATTCGCAATATACAGCATCAATGGAACAAGAACTTGACGATATCGCAAGCGGTAAAGTACAAAAAGAAACTACACTTGAAAAGTTCTATGGTCCCTTTATTGAATTAGTTAAAAAGGCTGATGAAGGTATTGAAAAGGTCAAACCTAAAGAAGTAGGTGAAGCTTGTCCAAACTGTGGCAAACCACTCATATATCAAAATGGACGATACGGCGAATTTATATCATGTAGCAGTTTCCCAGACTGTCGCTTTACGAGAAGCATCATTAAATATACTGGCGATATTTGCCCAGATTGTGGTTCCCCTTTAGTGGAAAAATTTTCCAAGGCTGGTAAAAAGTTCGTCGGTTGTGGTAATTATCCTAAATGCAACTACATCCAACCACGAAAAACATTTAAAGCTCGCAAAGAAGATTGACCGTAATAACGGTCTTTTCTTTTAACTTTATGCCTATTTTGCTATAATTTTGCTATGGAAAACATTATTGTTGTTGCTTCTAATTACTTTGAACTAGAGAGAGAAAATGGCTTTTTTAAACCTGCTTTTTTAGTTGAGGTTAAAAGTTATGAATAGAACAATAAGGGAATATTTAGACTACTTACAATTTAATCGTAATTTTTCTAAAAACACTTTAATCGCCTATCAATTGGATATTGAAAAATTTTATGATTTTTTACTCGAAATTGATCAACTTGATAAAAATGTGACAAAGGATAATATTCGTGAATTTATGCGCCGCGAATTTACAAACGGGCTTTCTAAACGCACGATGAAACGCAGTTTAAGTAGTCTTAGAGGTTACTATGAATTTATGTGTGAACGTAAATATTTTACCGACGATCCCTTCAAGCGCATTAGTAGTCCTAAATTTTCGACACCGTTACCTAAAGTTCTTTATGATGAACAAATTGAACTATTGTTTAAATACAACAAAGCGCGTAAAGATGAATTAAAAAGTCGCGACCAAGCTATTATTGAATTAATGTTTGCAACAGGGATGCGAGCTTCCGAAGTCGTAAATCTTACACTTCAACAAATTAATTTTGCCGAACGTACAATTAATGTTGTTGGTAAGGGTAACAAGGAACGCATTGTTGCTTTTACGCGGGAATGCGCTAAAACGCTTAAGCAATATATTGATGATTTGCGTAAAGTGCTATTAGCGCGTCGCGAAGACCCAGTTCCGACAAGTATAGTTTTTCTTAATCATCACGGTAATATGCTGACAATCCAGGGACTAAGATATATTCTTCTTGCGATTGAACGGAAAACGGGAGAATATTTAGATCTTCATCCGCATATGCTAAGACATTCTTTTGCGACCTACTTGTTAGAAAGAGGAGCTGATTTACGTATTATTCAAGAACTTTTGGGCCATGAATCATTAAATACAACGCAAATTTATACACACGTTAGTGAAGACAAAATTAGAGAAGAATATTATCACGCCCACCCTCGTTCTAAAAAGCATATTGGTGATAAATAGTCATAAAAGCGATCGAAAATATAAGTCGATTTAGGCGCTTTTATGTTGCTCAAAACTATTACCTATGGTAATATGCTTTAGACCCAAGGGTCACAGTACACACACGTCGGATTCAAACTCTATTGTCTAACCAAGTTAGTTGAGTATGTTCGAAGGCGTGGAGGCTAAACAAAAAGGAGGCTCACAAAGATGAGTGAAGAAGTGAAAGTTGAAGAGGTCTTAAATGGCCAAGAGGCTGTAATGAATGTCGTTTTGCCAGATGCAAACGCACCAGTTATTACCTCAAAAAGATTACTAGAAGTCGGGGCATATTTTGGTCACCAAACACGTTTATGGAACCCAAAAATGAAACCCTACATTTTCGGCGAAAGAAATGGTGTTCACATTATCGACTTAGATAAGACCATCGTTAAAGTTGAAGAAGCTTATGCCGCATTAAAAGACATTGTTACCCGTGGTGGTAAAGTCTTATTCGTTGGCACACGCAAACAACATGCTGAGATTATTAAATCCGAAGCCGAAAGAAGTGGTAGTTTCTACATCAACAATCGTTGGTTAGGTGGCACACTTACAAACTTTAAAACAATCGTGGCTCGTATTCGTTACTACCGCGAACTTGAAATGCAAGATGCTGATGGCACTTTTGATAAGTATTCCAAAAAAGAAGCAAGCAATCTTCGCAAACTAAAAGATAAATTAGCCGCAAACTTTGATGGTATCAAAGAAATGCGCCGCGCCCCAGAAGCTGTCTTCGTTGTTAGCCCACTAAACGAAGCAAATGCTGTCGCCGAAGCTAAAAAATTAGGTATTCCTGTTTTTGGCCTAGTTGACACAAATGGTGACCCAGATTCAGTCGACTACATGATCCCATGTAATGATGATGCAACTAAAACCGTCCACCTAATGCTCCAAATTATTGCTGATGCAGTTGTTGAAGCTAGAGGCGGAATTACACTTGTTGCTCGTCTTGGCGATGATGCACCTAGCACAGTCGGTGGCGATGAACCAGCGAAGAGACCTTATGAAAATAGAGACAACCAAGATAGACGTCCACGCAAAGTCAGAACTGACCATAGTGATAAACCAGGCAGTAGACCAGCAAGACCAAGAAGAGAAGGGGATGGTAAATAATGGCAACCTTAATAGAACTAATTAAAATCCTCCGCGAGACAACTGGCGCAGGAATGATGGACTGCAAAAAAGCACTCCAAGAAACAAATAACGACGTTGAAGCCGCAAAAGACTGGCTTCGTGAAAAAGGCATTACAACAGCTGCTAAAAAACAAGCAAGAATTGCTGCAGAAGGTTTAACCGTTGCTAAAGTTAATGCAACTCACTCAGTAATTGCTGAATTAAACTGTGAAACAGACTTTGTTGCACGTGGCGACGCTTTTATTGCTTTAGTTAATCAAATCGCTGACTTACTACTTGAAAAACTACCTGCTGATAAAGAAGCAGCTGATGCTTTAATTAATCCTATCCTTGTTGAAGCAACAGTCAAAATTGGTGAAAAATTATCTTTCCGTCGCTTTGAACTTGTTAAAGTTCCAGCTGCTAACGCTTATGCATATATGCACATGGGTGGAAAAATTTCTAGTCTCGTTGTCCTTGAAAAGAGTGACGAAGAACTAGCTCGTGGCTTAGCAATGCATATTGCCGCTAACGCACCACGTTTTATTGCTCTTGATGATGTTAGCGCTGATGAAATCGCTCATGAAAAAGCAATTCAATTAGAAGCTGCAAAAAACGATGAAAAATTAGCTGGTAAACCACAAGTAATGTTAGAAAAAATCATCGATGGTAAAGTTCGCAAAGTTTTTGCGGAAGTTGCCCTTCTTGAACAAGTCTACCTACTTGATGGAACCAACAAAATTAGTGACGTTCTCAAACAGCACGGCAACAAAGTTAAAGCTTTTTATCGTTACCAAGTTGGCGAAGGAATTGAGAAAAGAAAAGACGACTTCGCTGCCGAAGTAATGGAAGCAACGAAATAAATATTTTAGAAATTAAAACACCCGTTTGGGTGTTTTTCTTTGGAGTGTAAGCATGGAAAATTATAAACGTGTAATATTAAAATTAAGCGGAGAAGCTCTTAGCGATAAGGCCAACAACAAAATATTTAAACCTGATACCTTAGTTAAAATCGCAATGATTTTAAAAGAGTATCATGAGCAAAACATTCAAGTTGGTATTGTCGTTGGCGCGGGAAACATTTGGCGTGGCAAACTTGCAAACCAAATGGGCTTTGATCCTGAAGATGCAGATTACATGGGCATGGTCGCAACCATTGTTAATGCAATGGCGATTAAGAGTGTTTTAGAACTTAATGGGCTTAAGGCTAAAGTTTTAAGCGCACTAGCCGTTGAAGATGTTGCTCCAAAGTATGATAAAGAAAGCGCGAAAAAATTGCTAAACGAAGGATACGTTGTCATCTTTGCCGCAGGAACAGGCAAACCTAACTTTACGACTGACACATGCGCTGCTCTACGTGCAGTTGATATTGAAGCTGATGCTATTTTTATGGGTAAAGAAGGAGTGGAAGGCGTATATACCACAAATCCTCTGATTGATAAAAATGCTCAATTTATTAATACAGCAACATATGAAGACATGATAGCCTTAAACGTACAAGCACTTGATCAAAGTGCGCTTGAAGTGTTAAAAGATAGTCCTATAGTCTTAAGAGTTTTTCAAATGAATAATCTCGATAACTTTATAAAAGTATTAAAAGATGATAAAATTGGGACAGTAATAAGAAAAGGAAAACAATAATATGGATGATATTTTTGCATTAGATGCTCAAGAGAAAATGAGCAAGACAATTGATAGTCTTCATCTTACACTAGCAACACTTAGAACTGGACGGGCAAGTGCAGCGGTTCTTGACCGAATTGATGTTGATTACTACGGTGAAAAAACACCAATTTATCAAATTTCTTCTATCTCGACCCCAGAACCTACACAGTTACTCATTAAACCTTATGACCGTAATGATATGAAGGCAATCCTTGCTGCCCTCAACGCGAGCGATTTAGGCATTAATCCTATTAATGATGGAACATCAATTAGACTTATATTCCCTTCACCTACTGAAGAGCGAAGAAAAGAACTTTCTAAAAGCGCCAAGAAATATTGTGAAGAATCTAAAATAGCTGTTCGTAATATACGAAGAGATATAAACACCGCAATAAAAAATGATGGTGATTTATCAGAAGATGCTGCAAGACGTAGCGAGGAAGCTGTCCAAAAAGTGACAGATGAAATGATTAAGACAATTGAAGACATTTTCAAACAAAAAGAAGCAGAAATAATGAAGTTATAAAGGCTCTCAACAAGAGCCTTTTTCTAAAGAAAAAGATATAGCGTCTTTTCCCAGATAAATAAAAGGATTATTTTTCAAATTCACTACCATTTAATGTATAATTAAAAAGTATATGAACAAGCTTTTTAATAACACAACAACTGAAAATTTCGGTGTCCGTCACATTGCCTTTATTATGGATGGCAATGGAAGATGGGCCAAGGAGCGTAATAAACCACGTACTTATGGTCATCAACAAGGGTTTAAGCGCCTTTTTGAAATAGCGGAAATTTGTAGTTATAAAAAAATTGAAGCAATGTCAATTTATGCCTTTTCAACCGAAAACTGGAATCGTCCTAAACGTGAAGTGTCTTTCTTGTTTAACACACTAGAAAAACGGTTCAATGTTGAGCTTAAAAAAATGATGCGTCTTAATATTCGTCTTTTCGTTTCTGGTGATATAAGCCGTCTTCCTCCTACAACGCAAAAGGTTGTCATTGATGGGATTGCCCAAACAAAAGATAACACAGGCCTTATTCTTAATGTATGTCTTAACTATGGTGGCCGTGATGAACTCACCAGAGCAACCAAAAAAATAATTAACGATATCCAAGATGGCAAGATTGCTCTTAACGACATTAATGAGCAATTAATTACTAGTTATCTAGATACGGCTTTGTTGCCTGAAGTAGACTTAATCATTCGCACAAGTGGCGAAATGCGTCTTTCTAACTTTATGCTCTGGCAACTGTCTTATAGTGAATTTATTTTTCCCACAACATATTGGCCCGACTTCACTGGCGAGCAATTAGAAATAAACTTACAACAATATGCGCAAAGAAAACGAAGATTCGGGGGGCTAATCGATGAAAAAACTGAACGAAAACATTAAAAAAACAATGTCGGCTCGCATTATTACAGCCCTTATTTTAACCATTGTTGCTGTCCCAATTTTCTTTGTTGGTGGCTGGTGGTATGTCGGCCTAATTCTTGTAGCCCTTATTATTGCAACAACAGAATTTTTAGCTGCTGCTAAAGTTAGTCGTGTTTACTGGTTAATTTATTTTTTCGCATATATTGCAATATTTTCTTTAACATTTTGGGTTTTCATTAAAAACAACATGAAAACGAATCATAGTCTTGGCCTCAGTCTTTTTGATTTATCGTATTGGAGTTTGCCGCGTGGCTTTAATGAATTAGATATTTCGACGCTTGGAATTGTTGTCATTATGATTACAATTTTTGCGCTTTTAATTTCCGATCCTAATTTCCAATTTGAGATTGCTACTTACATGTTTTTAATGATTGTCCTTGTCGGTATAGGTTTTCAGTCCTTTCTCTTTCTGCGCTTTTATCCCTTACAACAAGGAGATAGTTCTCCAACATTTCAACCCACTTGGCTAACGAGCAGTTTTCTTTTACTTTATATTTTGATAGGGACGGTTGGTAATGATGTTGGTGCATATTTTATCGGTGTTCTCTTTGGTAAAAACAAAATGGCTCCGCGTATTTCACCAAACAAAACGTGGGAAGGCTTTATTGGTGGCTATGTCGTTAGCGCCCTCTTAAGTTTTGTCTTTGCGATTACCGTTTCTTTATTAGGTAACCCACTTATTCCTAGTTTAGATATTCACGCACCAACATGGTACTTACTCATTATCTTTTCACTCTCAATCCCACTCCTAGCGAATGTGGGCGATTTATTCTTTAGTGTATTGAAGCGGAACTTTGCGATTAAAGATTATGGGAAGATGTTACGTGGACATGGGGGAATTCTTGATCGTCTAGATTCGCTTCTTGTTGTAAGTTTAGCGATTTCGACAATTTTAACTTTAATTGAAAATGGTTTCGGCATCGTCTAGTACATTGCCTAGAAATATGAGGAATTTAATATGATGGTTTTACAAATATTGCTTTTTATTTTGATGTTAGGCATTCTTATTGCCCTTCATGAACTTGGTCACTTTTTGGCGGCTAAGGCTTTTAATGTTTATGTTTTCGAGTTTGCCGTAGGGATGGGTCCTAAAGTCATTCAAAAGAAGGGTAAAGAAACTAAATACACGCTTCGCCTTTTACCGGTTGGCGGCTATGTGGCAATGCTAGGTGAACAAGAAGATGTGCCTGAAGATGTTGTTGTCACTGAAGATATGAAAGTAAGAAGCCTCAAGTCAATTAATCGCGGTAAAAAAGCCGTAATTATGAGTGCGGGTATTATTGTTAACCTTTTACTAGGACTCGTTATCTTTGCGCTTGGTAACCTTGCCACAACGCAAACTCAACTTACAACGGCCCTTAATGTCAACGCTACTTCAGTGGCTTATGATGCTGGACTAAGAGATGGTAACCGCCTACATTTCGTGGAAGTCGTACTTGATGGCGGTGTCCTTCAATCTTTTGGCACTGCCACTATTTCTAGTCAAAGTGATAAAACATATTACGTTTTATTTCAACCAAAAACATTTGCCGATTTAACTTTCGGTGAACAAAATATTATGCTGATAGATCAAACAGTAACAAGCATTTATCAAAGCGAAAAAGTTTATAAAATCGCTGCTGAGGACGAAGTTACTTTAAACTTTTCTTATTTAGTTGGTGAAAGCGAAGAAGGCTTTATTAAAAATGATGTGACACTCACTTTAACTGCCATCGCCGAAGGTGAGACTTATGTTTTACCTAATTTTGGTCTAACTTTAAGTAAATATGAATTTCATTATTCTTTTACGGAAGCGATGAATCAAACAGGCAAAGACTTTATCACAAGCGTAACAGCTGTCGCTCGCGGATTAGCCTCTTTATTTACTCCTTCAGGCATAGGTAATGTAAGTGGTCCTGTTGGTATTTTTACGCAAGTAAGCGGAGCGCTTGTTAACTTTGGAATCGGTCAATATTTATTTTATTGGGGTTTAATAAGCGTAAACCTCGCCCTATTTAACTTGCTACCTTTTCCCGGCCTTGATGGCTGGCACTTAGTTGTTACTGCTTTTGAAGCAGCAACACGAAAGGAAATTAACCCCAAAATTAAAAACATTGTTTCAACAATTGGTTTAATTTTACTCTTAGGGCTAAGTTTTGTTATTTTACTTAAAGATATAATAGGGCTTTTTTAGATGAATGAAGTGACAAAGCGTTTTCTTGAATCTATTAAACTCGAATACGGTGAGTTTTTAGACCTTGCCCTTACAAGTTATAAAAAAGATTTAGAAGGCAATTGGGTTTATTATTTTGAGAAGCAAAACCCGTGGGACTTTGAAAGTCTTGAACTTTTTCTTTATAACGTTGAACAATTTGTTAACTATAAATTGGAACTTGTTTTTGCTTATACTTTTGCTCCCAAAGTCGAAGATGCATTGACACTATTTTCTCCATGGTTTATGCGGCGGCACTATATACCTTGTCCCTTTATTGCTTGCGAAGAAGATAGTAAGATTAAGTGTAAATTTGCTAGTAACGATGATGCAGATAAATATGCTTCAACACTACAAGACTTTTCACTCTTATTAAAAACAATACAATATCCTTTTGTTATAGAACAACTAATAGAAACAAGTGAAATTGAAGAAGAGGAAAACGAACATCATGATTTTGAAGTGGGTGGATCCATAGTAGATAATTCATCTACAAATGGAGATGATATTCCTCCACCTGATGACTATGAACCAGAAGTTGAAGAAAATTACGCAAGTAGTGCTGCTGTTGAGCATAGTAACGAAGTAAACGAAATTCTTCTACGTAATCTTGAAAAGATGAAAAGAGACTGGAGTGAGAATCGTAACCGCGAGTACAAACAAATCGCCATTAGTGAAATTAATGAAAATAGTGGTTATGTCGATTTTCTTGGCAAAATATTTTCCGTGCAAGAGCGGAAAACTCGTAAAGGAGCGTCCATTTTTGTCATAGGTGTTGGTAAGGACGGGGCAGGCATTTATACGCGTGCAATGATTCAAGAACGACAAAAAAATAAACGTGATGAATATAGTAAATTAAAAGTCGGTTTTAATGTGCGTGTGACAGGCCGCGTTGAAATTGACCAATATGACCATAGTGTTGCAGTCAAAACCTCTAATATCGAACAACTGCCACCTGATGATATAAGAACGGACGACTTTGAAGGACCGCTAAAACGTATAGAATTGCACGCCCACACGAAAATGAGTGTGATGGACGGAATTGGGACGATGGATGGTTATACTAAACTTGCTAAAAATATGGGGCATGTTGCCTTTGCTGTCACCGATCACGGTGTTGTTCAAGCTTTCCCCGATGCGCAAAAGTATGGGACTATCAACGGCGTTAAAATACTGTATGGCACTGAATTTTACATGATTGATACAAAACCTAATTACATTGATAATCCTAGCCCAATCAGCCTTAATGCCGCTAGTTACTGTGTATTTGACTTTGAGACCACAGGCTTAAGCGCGCGCTACGACCGTATCATTGAATTTGGCGCGGTCAAAGTTGAAAAAGGGATGGTCACTAAAAAATTACAAATGTTCATCAATCCCGGCAAGGATATTGTTTTATCGAAAAAGATTAGTGAAATAACAAATATTACTAATCGTATGCTTATTCATAAACCAACAATAGATAAAGTGATCGATCAAATTATAGATTTTATTGGTGACTCTATTTTAGTTTCCCATAACGCTCAATTTGATATGGCCTTCCTTGACGAAGCACTCAAGCGTCTTGATCGCCCCTTATTAAAAAACCCTGTCATTGATACGCTCCCCTTATCTTTCTTTATGTTCCCCGAAACTAGAGCTCACAATTTAGGGGCGCTCGCTCGTAATTTACAAGTTACTTACGATGAAGTTAGTGCTCACCGGGCTGACTATGACGCGGAAGTTTTAAACGCAGTTTGGCAAGCAATGCTTGTTATCCTTACAAAAGAGAATAGAGCCCTTCGTCATATGGACTTAGCTAAACTGCAAGCCAGCCAAGTTGTTTATAAACACTTACGACCAATGCATGTTATTGCCCTAGCTAAAAATCAAGCAGGTTTACAAGACTTATATAAATTAATTTCTTATTCGCACATTAATTATATGGCGGAAGTGCCAAAAATTCCCCGCCACATTTTAGAAGAACACCGAGCTAATTTAATATTAGGCAGCGCCTGTGATAGTGGTGAAGTATTTAAAACAGCGACGACAAGATGCGAAGAAGACCTCATAGATGTTATGCGTTTTTACGATTATATTGAAATTCAACCGCCAAGTAATTATTCCTTCCAAATAAATATGGGTTACATTGAAGATAAAGCAACACTATACCGCTATATTAAAGACATCGTAAAAGCCGCCAAAATTGCTGGGAAAATTGTTGTCGCCACTGGGGATGTCCATTATGAAAATCCAGAAGACAAAATTTATCGTGATGTTTATATTGCCGCTAAAGCTGTCGGCGGTGTTAATCATCCGCTCATGCCTTATAACCGTGATAAACTTGCGCCCTTTGATAATCCCGACCAACATTATCGTTCAACAACGGAAATGCTCAAAGAACTAACTAAAGATCAACTTTTCACGGAAGAAGAAGCCTATGAATACGTTGTCACAAATACACATAAGATTAATGATTTAATTGATGTTATTAAGCCCCTAAAAGAAGGTTTGTTTACTCCTAAAATCGATAATGTTAATGAAGATTTACGGGAATTATGTTTCCGTAATGCCGAAAAAATATACGGAGATCCACTACCAATTATTATTAGTGAACGTCTTGAAAAAGAATTAACTGGAATTATTAAAAATAACTTCGCGGTTATTTATTATCTTGCTTATAAAATTGTCAATAAAGCTAATGAAGCCGGCTTTATTGTTGGATCGCGCGGCAGTGTCGGTTCATCTTTAGTTGCGACTATGGCCGAAATTACCGAAGTTAATCCACTTCCTCCCCACTATGTATGTCCCAAATGTAGACACAGTGAATTTGAGACAGGAAGTAATGCTAAAAGTGGCTTTGATTTACCAAGTAAAAAATGTCCTAAATGTCAAACGCCCATGCGGGGAGATGGGCAAAATATTCCTTTTGAAACCTTCCTTGGTTTTAACGCTGAAAAAACTCCTGATATTGATCTAAACTTTCCTGGCGATTACCAATCTATCGCTCATGATTACACGAAAGAATTACTAGGAGCAAAAAATGTCTATCGCGCTGGGACAATTGAAACAGTCGCAGAAAAGACAGCTTTTGGTTATGTACGTGGTTATTTTGAACGGACAGGGCGTAACCCAAATGAAATATCTAAATCAACAATTGCCTATCTTGCTAGTGGTGCGCAAGGTGTTAAAAGAACAACTGGTCAACACCCAGGCGGAATTATTGTAATTCCTAAAGAGTATGAAGTTTATAATTTTACGCCTGTTCAATATCCAGCGGATAATATCGATGCTAGCTGGCAAACAACACATCTAGATTATCATTCAATTCATGATAATGTTTTAAAACTAGACTTGCTCGGTCACGTTGATCCGCTTGCTCTTAAAATGCTCGCTGACTTAACTAATTTAAAAGTAAATGACATTCCCTTTAATAACAAAGAAGCCTTATCTTTATTTAGTTCAACAAAAGCGTTAAAACTCAGCAAAAACTACCTAAAGCAAGAAAACGGCGCACTTGGAATTCCAGAATTCGGCACTAATTTTGTTCGCGGCTTACTCATTGAAACGAAACCAAAAACTTTTAACGACTTGCTCATTATTTCTGGCCTTTCTCATGGAACTAATGTGTGGGCCGGTAATGCTCAAAAACTAATTAGTGATGGTCTTACTGACCTAGCTGGTGTTATTGGGTGTCGGGATGACATTATGACCTATTTAATGAGTATGGGAGTTCCTGGTAATGTTGCTTTTGAAACGATGGAAAGTGTACGTAAAGGCAAACGTGTTGGTGAAAAAAATGAGGAAATCCTAAAAAAACATAAAGTCCCACAATATTATATTGATTCGTGTAACAAAATTTCATACTTGTTCCCTAAAGCCCACGCAACTGCCTATGTCATGATGGCGGTTCGCGTTGCTTATTTTAAAGTATTTTATCCACTTGAATATTACGCAACATTTTTCAGTGTTAGAAGCAAACAATATGATCTAAAAGCGATGATAGGTGGCGCCGAAGCTATGCTATTAAAACTCCAACAAATTAAGAGTGATCGTGAGAAAAACAACTTGACACCAAAAGATGCTGAAATTGAAAAAACTCTACATATTGCAGTTGAAATGGTTGATAGAGGATATAAAATTCTCAATGTCGATCTATATAAGAGCAGTGCAACAAGTTTCACGATTGATTATGAACGGAAGGCGATTATGCCGCCTTTTAACGTCGTTGATGGACTTGGCGACAATACTGCTCACACAGTCATAGAAGCACGCGCTAATGGACCCTTCATCTCGATTGAGGACTTATTAAGTCGGACAAAGCTTAACTCACAAAACATTGAACGTTTAAAAGAATTAGGCACACTCGATAATTTACCGGAGACGAATCAAATAAACCTTTTTGATTTTTGTTAATCGGACTATAATTATTGTTGACGGGACGTAGCACAGTTTGGTAGTGCGCCTGGTTCGGGACCAGGAGGTCGTGGGTTCGAATCCCATCGTTCCGACCATTTCTGAATTGAATTAGCTTCCAAATCTTGGAGAAAGGTATAATAGAAATATCTGACCAAGAAGGGAGCTATTTTTTATTGCAGATAGGGATATTCTCCCTGTATTCCGAAATTCAAAGTAAGCATAGAAGAATTTTAAGCGTCTGTAGTCACGACATTACAATTACTGAAATATAGTTTTACACGATTGTAATGTAATTTATTTGACTTACCTTTTTTTCACAAGATTAACTGAAAGAAAATGCCTTAAACGTCAAAATATTTCTTTTTGCTTTTGCTTATTCATTAAAAACGGGATATAATCAAATTAAAATAAAAAGTCTAAAAAGGCATAATGTTTCAGTGAGGTGTTTATATGAAACAAATAAGTAGAGATTTTTATCTAAATCAGTTGATAAACTCAAAGCACAACAGACTAATTAAAGTAATAACAGGCATTAGAAGATGTGGGAAATCGTATTTATTGGATCCCCTATTTACTAAACACTTAATTGAAAGTGGTGTTAATGACCGGCATATTATTAAAATGAATTTAGATGGAATCAGAAACAAACAGTATTTAGACCCTGTGAAATTAGACGAGTATTTAAGAAGTCAAATATTAGATAGTGATATGCATTATATAATACTAGACGAAATACAGCTTGTTAAAGATTTTGAAGCAGTATTAAATGGTTTTCTTTATATGGATAACGTTGATGTTTATGTCACGGGTAGTAATTCCAAATTCTTATCAACAGATATTATTACTGAGTTTAGAGGCAGAGGCTTTCAAATAAACATTTATCCATTATCTTTTTCTGAATTTATAGAAAACAAAGATGATGACAAAAGAACCTCATATAATGAATATATAAGATTTGGTGGTATGCCTTTAGTACTATCAATGAAAACGGATGAAGATAAATCCAAGTATCTTAAAGACTTATTTGAATTAACATACTTAAAAGACATTGTTGAAAGAAATCAAGTTCAAAGAAAAGATGTTTTAGAATCAGTAATCAATATGGTTGCTTCTTCAATTGGATCACTGACAAATCCTAACAAACTAACTAACACTTTTAAAAGCAAAGGTACTAAAGAACTTTCAATAAATACAGTTAGTCATTACTTAGATTATTTAATAGATTCTTTTTTGATTGAAAAAGTTGATAGATATGATATTAAAGGGAAAAGGTATATTCAGTCGACATCAAAATACTATTTTGCTGATATTGGATTAAGAAATGCACGCCTCAATTTTAGACAGCAAGAAGAAAATCATATTATGGAAAATATCGTATATTTAGAATTAGTCAGAAGAGGATACAATGTTGATGTAGGTATTGTTGAAATTAGAGAAGGTGATAAAAGAAAGCAACTGGAAGTTGATTTTATATGTCACCAACATAATAAAAAATACTATGTTCAAGTTGCACTAAATTTAGACACAACGACTAAGACAGAGCAAGAGACTAGACCATTTGTAAATATTGCAGATAGTTTCAAAAAAATAATTGTAGTTAGAGATGATATTAAGCCTTGGATTACTGAAGAAGGTGTTTTAATAATAGGCATCATTGAATTTCTATTAAATCCAAATAGCTTAGACAATTAGAATTTCGGGTTTTTTTTACTAAAAAGAATTGAACATTGTTAAGTAGAAAAACAAAGGAGGAAGGAAGTTGAGCAAAAAAAGAAAAGTATCTATTATAATTTTGATAGTTTCGATAATCATACTATCTCTTTCGTTGTTATTTGCAATTACACATATAAATTACGTCATCACATATGAAGATTATTATTCATATATGACAAAAGCAAATGCCGTGATTGCATCAATAGTTTGCTCATCTATAGCGGTGGCTAGTTTATCAATGATTATTTATTCCCTAATAAGTATAATTAAAACAAGTAAATCAAAGGGTAATGATAAAATTGTCGAAAAATAATTTAGATATAGGATATTTAAGAATAAAAAACTTTAATAAATTTTGTGTTTATGAATGCGGTTTTCTCTAGAGGTGCGTAATTGTATAAAAATGGAATATCTTACACAATTATAGTGACAGTTGCCCTCGGAAGTTATCCCTAAGACAAGGTAAAATAAATGAGACTTTTTTTCGCTTTTTAATATATAATTCACGTAAAAATGTGAATGTAATATCGTTGTTTATCTAGGCAACAATGTTATACTTACTCTCAGTGAAAACAAGAGGGACAGCATCATGGATAAAGAAACATTGAAACTTGGAACTGAAAAAATATCAAAGCTGCTTTTTCGTTTTTCAATGCCGGCAATTATTGGGATGATGATTAATGCGCTTTATAACGTGGTTGATCGTATTTTTATTGGTAATGCCCCTAATGTTGGTTTAGATGGTCTTGCTGGTCTAACTATTGCTTTCCCAATTATGATTATATTTTTAGCAATTGCGATTCTTTTTGGGATTGGCGGCGCAACTCTATATTCGATAAGATTAGGCGAGGGAAATCGTGATGGTGCGCGTCTTGTTTTAGGAAACTCTTTAGTATTCCTTGTGATCACATCGCTTATTTTGATGATACTAGGACAAATATTCCTTAAACCCATGCTCATTGCCTTTGGGGCTAGTAGCAATGTCTTACCTTACGCGATGAGTTATATGCGTGTTATTTTGTATGGTGCCTTATTCCAAATTGTGAGTATGGGGATGAATAACTTTATCCGCGCTGACGCTAAGCCGCAACTTGCAATGATTACGATGTTTATTGGGGCAATTACGAATATTGTCCTCGATGCCCTATTTATTTATGGTTTTGGCATGGGAATGGAAGGGGCAGCCTTAGCAACAATTATTGCCCAAGCCTTCTCAATGATATGGACACTAATATACTTTTTCCGTAAATCAACGGTAAATCGAATTAGGCTCATTGATTTAAAACCACAAATCTCAATATTTGTCAGTGTTGTTTCTTACGGAATACCAGGCTTTTTGCTACAATTAAGTAACTCAATTTTAAATTTAACAATCAATAAAACATTACTAGAGCAAGGTGGCGATAATGCTGTCAGCGCGATGGGTATTATCAATAGTGTACAAACATTCGTGCTCATGCCTATTTTTGGACTTAATCAAGGCGTCAAACCCATCGTCTCGTATAACTTTGGTGCGAAAAAGTTTGACCGCATTAAATTAACGATGAAATATGCCAATATTACTGCGACGATTATTGCCGTCATAGGTTGGGCATTAACAAGATTTTTCCCCGAACAAATTGTTTCGATTTTTAATCAAGACCCCGCTCTTCTTGAAGTAGGACGCCACGCAATATATGCTTGGTTTTGGGCCTTACCTCTTGTAGGTTTTCAAGTTATGGCTTCTAATTACTTTCAATCTGTTGGTCACAATAAAACAGCAATATTTTTAACACTTACACGCTCAACGCTTTTACTACTCCCCGCTGTGATTCTATTTGCTAAGTTTTGGGGTTTAGAAGGCGTTTTATACGCGGCTCCTTTTGCCGACTTTACCGCTGTAATAATTACTAGTGTTTGGTATTATTTTGGTATTAAATCACTTGAAAAATACGCTTTGAAAAAAGAACTTGTTTTAAAAGAATAGAAAACTCGATTTTTCTAATATATTCCTATGGTATTATAATCATATATATCTTTTATGCTTTAGGAGGACTTATGAAAAGAAAAATGCTTGCAATAGTGCTTTTATTGCTTATTGTTTCACCTACTAATCGTTTAGTTGGTGCGAAGGCGAATTCAGCTCAGCGTTCATTTACTGGTAGTTATGCTTCAGGGCTCATTGTGACAGATCCAAATTCACCTATTAGAGTAATTAAAGAAGACCTTGTTTTTAATATTGATAGTTTTCCCAATAATTATAATGAAACGCTACTAAATTATAATAATTATGTGAGTGCAAAATATACTTTTGAAAATCCTGCTGATTATGATGTGACCGCACAACTTGCTTTTCCCTTTGGAAATCAACCCGATTATTTAAGTACAGATATTTATAACGACATTAGTAATAAATATGATGTCAAAGTTAACGATCTTCCTGTGAGTAAAAAGATCAGACATACGCTCTCCTTAAATGGGGGCCGTTTTGACATAACAAAAGATTTGGCTCGCCTTCGTGATGAAGTCCAAGTTGATCCCCGCTTCAATAGTAGTATGGAAATATATCGCTACACCTTAAAAATTAATAGTAGTTATATTCCTCCACGTGGAGGAGAATCTCGAAGTGTAATCTTAACCATTCCCAGTACTTTTGATGCATCAATTCTCTCCTTAAATTATGTTGGCGTTAAGACAGGATCAGTAAATAATCAGATGCTTTTAAATGTCTACAATCAACAGGCTTTTGATGTTTATGTTCTTGGCGCTGCCTTAGATGATATAAGCGACCGGTTAACTTTTGTTGATAATCACAATAATCAAAACATATATCAAGGAACGACAACTATAATTGAAAAAAAGCAATTATCATTTGAACAATTGGCAAAACTATATTTTGATGAAGATGGACCTGTTAGTGAAACGGATTATATCAACGCAGTAATTGACCGCCTCAATCATCATCAAGAAATAAGAGCTATTTATAATACCATCAACATTTTATATGTAAATCATTCACTCCTTAGTTGGTATGATTATGAAATTACTATTAACAGCCATCAAACGATTACTAACGAAGTAATAGCCCCACTTTTCCCGGCGATTAGAACAGATTACACTCCGCCAATATACGATTTTACTTATCTTTTAACTCCGGCCTCAACGTGGGAATCATTTGCCAATCTGACAATTAAAATAAATACACCTTATTTTCTTACCACTTCAAGTTTGTCCGGATTTACCAAAACTGATTATGGTTATGAACTTTTTGTTGCTGAACTTCCGACTAATGACTTTGAATTCCGACTTTCAACTGATGCGAACCCGCAAAGAAATACCTTGTCTGGCCTTGGCTTTCTGTTTTCTATACTCGCTGGTATCGGGGCGGTAATTGGTATATATGCGCTTACGATGTATGCAATTGGTGGTCTCGTTTTAATTGTGTTTTTTACTGTTAAAGCGATGAGAAAACCAACGAAAAAATAAACCTTAATATGGACAAAACATTATATTATTTTATATATATTGTTTTATCTGGTGTCTTTGTTGTCGCCCTTTTTGCTCTAGCGTTATTACTAGATAAAAAGACCGATACTCCGCGTTATGTAACAAGAAAAGTCATTCATATTTTATTTGCTAATTATTACTTTATTCCCTTTTTTATGGTGCCTAATAAAGAAGAAGTTTTAATCGCAATTATCCCGTCTTTGATTTTCGTTGGTTTGAACACCCTTTCTTATCGCTATAAAATCGTTAAAGCAATTGAACGCGATGATCAAAAGGAAATTGGCACGATTATATATCCACTGTCTTTTGCTCTCTTGTTGATTATTAGTAACTATTTCTTTATGCTTCCTTATATTGGATTATTAGGTGCACTCCTTTTAGGTTACGGCGATGGACTGGCTGGCATTATCGGTCGAAAATTTAATAAACAAAATTCAAATAAAACACTCATAGGCTTTTTAACAATGTTTGTTACGAGTTTATTAGTTAGTTTAATTATTGTTTTCGTTTTTAATGGAACAGAATATTTATGGTTTGCCCCACTTATTGCCCTTTTGGCGGCCCTTTTTGAATATTATGGGCCTTATGGCATTGATAATTTCACTGTTCCTATGTTTACGGCAATTGGGTATTATTTGTTAATTTTATTAACAGTATGATGCTACTTTTCGTTATACTTTAATAGGTGGAGGAAGAAGTAATGAAAACAATTATACTTGAAAATGATTTCCAAAAAATTACATTTTTAGATGTAGGTGCAACAATATATACTTGGGAAATTAAGCCTAAAAACAATAGAAATATCGTACTTAGCAATAAATTAATCAGTGATTATTTAGATAGTAAGACCGGTTATCTTGGCGCCACGATAGGACGTGTCACAAATCGTATTAAAAACGGTGTATTTACTCTTGATGGAGTTAAATATACTTTAGACCGAAACTTTGACAGCAATGTAAATGCTGGGCACGGTGGGGAAGCTGGCTTTTGGGCGCGAGCTTTTAATGTTGCCCACCAAACATTGACCAAAGTCGTTTTTACATATGAGTCGAAAGACGGTGAAGAAGGTTATCCCGGAAATTTACATTTGTCTGTTACTTATGAATTAACTAGCAAAGGACTAAGCGTAAAGTACGAAGCTGAAAGTGATCAAAAAACAATCGTAAACATTACTAATCATAGTTATTTTAATTTAGAAGCTTCGCAATCGATTTTAAACCACAAACTACAGTTAGATGCCCCATACTTTCTTCCTTTTGATGAACTAAAAGCTGTGCAAGGAATTAAAGCTCCGACGAAAGGAACCGCGCTAGATTTTAGTCAAGAAACAAGAATAGGCGACATTATTCACGATGAATATTTAAGTGACCCTAAAACTGAAGGTCTTGATCACTGTTTATATTTTGGTCGCAAAAAACAAGTCGCATTAAAGAGTAGAGATTTACAACTTGTTGTCGCGACTAGTTACCCTTGTGTCCAACTATACGCAACAGGATTTCCAGGTCCACAACAGTTACTAAGCGGCGATAAGGTAAAAAAATATCAAGCCTTAGCTATTGAGCCTCAACTTGCAGTTGATGCGATTAATTTCCCTAAACTTGGGAATATCATTCTAAATAAGGGTGAAAAATACGAACATTTTATCACTTACGAACTCAGCGAAATATAAGATGAATAATAACAAAATATACCCACTTGTCTATCGGAGTTTTTTTACTATTATTGCCCTTTTGGGTATCGTTTTTAATACAAAACTATTTACCGCTGAGTTTAGTTTTAAAACCTTTTTATACTATACAACGCAATCTAATGTTGTTGCTTTAGCTCTTTTTGTTTACTTGTTAGTGAGAACAATAATTTCGATAAAAACTAGGGGAATAAAGGGTGACGCTAGTTTTTGTCCTAAAATGACATTTGTTATTATGATTGATATCTTTTTAACTTTTATTATTTATTGGACCTTAATCGCACCTGCGCGCATTAATACTAGTTTCAATTTATTTTCATTTGCTAATATTACTGTTCATGCTGTTACTCCACTTGCTGTTATGGGTGAATACTTTATTTTTAATAAGAAGCAAAACTTATTAGCAAAAAACATGTTGACAGTCTTAATTTACCCTGCAATTTACACCTTTTTTACGCTAATATTAGGTTCATTTAAACTTGTCAGCTTTAAAGCGGCAAATGATACAACAAGCTATTTTCCGTATTTTTTCTTTGATTATTATAAATACGGTTATGTCGTGATTGTTTACATTTTAGCTATTGCTGCTTTTATTCTTCTTATCACATATCTTATTTCTATCGCAATTAAACGTAAGCCGAGTCTAAATGCTTAACAAAAGGTTAAGAAATAATTACAATTACCTTATGAACAAAAGAATATTTTTCACTTTAAGTGCAATTCTTGTCTTAACGCTAGGAAGTTGCGGGCTTGCTGTACCTACGGAAATAAATGTCTATCTGCATTTAGATAACGGAGAGAGCGTTAAAACCTTACGCGTTCCGCTTGGCTATGCCGTCACCAAAATCGAGGGTCCCAAGCGAGAAAACTCAGAGTTTGAAAAATGGTATAAAGACATTAATTTAACAACAGAATTTAATCATGCTTGGCTTACAGAACCCACACATCTTTACGCTGGTTATAACCTAAATAAAATCAAGGTGGCTGAGCTTATCAATCAAACTACTTTAAGTTCGGTTGTAACAATTGAAGTTTACAATACTCCTAATTATTTTGGTGCACAGACGGGCATTGCTCAAGGTAGTGGCGTTATATTTCATGAAGACGCTGATGGCTATTACGCGCTTACTAATAACCATGTAACTGTCAAACCACAAAAAGACGATTATGATTACAATCAAATATTTTATGTTTTAGATTCAGATCACAAGATAAAATTTTTAGCCGAAAGGATTCATCAACTCAATACTTACGACTTAGCCATCATTCGTTTTAAAAGTATAAAAGATTATCATGTCGCCCCCTTTAGTTATCTTCCCGTTTATGCAGGGCGTGATGTAATTGCCATTGGTTCTCCGCTTGGTGTATATAATCAAATTACATACGGAAAAACGCTAGGGTCAGGCGAAGTAGAATTAGGCGATGAGCCATATTTATCTAACGTACGCTTTCCTGTCCTTGTTCATAATGCGGAAATTGACCACGGCAGTAGTGGGGGCCCACTATTTAATCACAAATTACAAGTTGCTGGGATAAATTTTGCAAGTGGAAATAATGGAAACGGACAAAACGTTAGTGTTTCGATCCCGACTGCTAAAGTCTTTGAATACTTTCAAATAGTTGGAGGGATATTTAGTGACATTACATAAATTAGACTTACAAGTCGAACCCTTTAAAATGATAGAAGAAGGTAGTAAAATTTATGAGTTACGATTATTTGATGAAAGACGAAGGACGATAAGACCTTTTGATCAAATTGAGTTTGTCGAAACTCAAAGTAAAAAGAAACTACTTGTAACTGTAGAGTCCCTTCATATATTTAATAACTTTAAGCAATTATATGATTATGTTGATCCTGCCTTAATGGGGTACAAAAAAGACCAACATTGTTCTTACAAAGATATGGAAAAATATTATCCTCTGGCTCGTCAAAAAGCACATAAAGTAGTTGCGATAAAAATTGTTTTAAACAAATAGTCTAAATTTTATATAATGTATTCACGCGCTGGTAGCTCAGTGGATAGAGCAATCGCCTCCTAAGCGGTAGGTCGGAGGTTTGAATCCTCCCCAGCGCGCCATAAAATAGTATTGACAAAGTGCAGAATTTTATTTAATATTATCTAGCATAGTTCTGGGGCTGTAGCTCACCTGGGAGAGCGCTTCCATGGCATGGAAGAGGTAGCGAGTTCGATCCTCGTCAGCTCCACCAGAATTTAAAAGTTTCCTCTAAGTTTTGACCGATTTGGTTAAAATGAAGAGGATTTTTTCTTTACCCAAAGTTCCTAGCACAGAATTCTTTTATTTTTATATTACAAACAATTAAATCGTAACGTGCTTGCTTTTAAATATTAGCTGCTTTCGTATATACTAAAATAGTAAAAGAAAAGAGGTATATATGTTTAAATCAAAATTTCTTAAAAATGTCGACTTAACAAATAAAGATGCTGCTTACACCTTAAATAATGGTGTCAAGATTCCTGTCATTGCTTTTGGTACATGGCAAGTAAAAAACGGTGAAGAAGCTTATACCGCTGTAAGTAATGCCCTTAAAGCTGGTTACCGCCACATTGATAGTGCTGAAGGTTATGGTAACGAGGAAAGTGTAGGAAGAGCCATTAGAGAAAGCGCTATTCCGCGTGAAGAAATATTTATAACAACAAAAATTACTAATCATCATGTGACTTATGAAGACGCTAAAGGAGCAATTGAAGCTAGTCTTAAGCGTTTAGGGCTTGATTATATTGATCTCTATCTCATCCACTGGTCAAACCCTATTAGCTGCCGTCCGCACTATGCAAAGCGCAACAGTGAGCTATATAGAGCAATGGAAGAAGCATATGCAGCAGGTAAAATTCGTGCACTTGGTGTTTCTAATTTTAGAATTCATCATCTTGAAGCTCTTTTTAAAACCGCTAAAGTTAAACCAATGGTTAACCAAATTTTAATTAATCCTAGTGATATGCAAGAAGAGCTCGTTGCTTTCAATGAAAAGCATGATATTTTAACTGAAGCTTATAGCCCTTTTGGCACTGGCAAGATTTTTGCCGTTGAATCTTTAGGGGCAATTGCCAAAAAATATGAAAAATCAGTTGGACAAGTTGTCTTAAGATGGAGTTTAGAGCACGGTTATCTTCCACTACCAAAGACGATTACACCTATGCGTATCATTGAAAACCTTAACATCTTTGATTTTAAACTTGATGAACGGGACATTAAAACGATTGATGGCTTACACGGCCTTACTGGACTAGCAACAGATCCCGACAAAACAACGTTCTAATTAGCACTTAAACTTAAAAAGCCGCCTTTAGGCGGCTTTTCTCATGAGCATTAAGCGTTTGCTTTAGTATAAATAAAGGGTAATCGCGATAAAGTGAATGATGGCACCGGATGCAACAAAAATATGCCATACAAAGTGAAAATATTTAACCTTAGACGAAAGGGCATAAAAGATAGTGCCAATTGTATAACTTAAACCTCCAGCAAGAATGAGCCAAAAGGCTGGAACACTGTAACTATATAATGCAGGGATAAACACTAATGCCGACCAGCCTAGAGCTAGATAAATGACGTAGTGAAAGGCTTGAAATTTATGCACCCAAATGGATTTAAATACGACACCAACTAAAATGAACACCCATTGAATGATAAAGAGCATCCAGCCTGTGCTTAAGAGCCAAGTTGCACCAAGGAAAGGTGTCGTTAAGGCAGGAAGTAGAAGTAAAGGTGGGGCAAATGTTCCACCGATCAAAAGAAAAATTGAGATATGATCAAAGCGTTTAAACACGCCCTTTGCCTTCGTAAATGAAAGGGAGTGATATAGGCATGACATTAGGTGTAATAAAATAATCGAAATACCATAAATAATTCCCGCAAATAAGCTGATCCCGTTATAACTTTTAATGATGAGCATTACAAGGGCAAAAATCCCAAATAGAGCGATGATTCCGTGTGAAACAGCGTTTGCAATTTCTTCCCCAACTGTTTGTGGTCTTTTTTGATTTTTGACTAGTAAATTTGTAGTTTTTTCCATATTGTTACTCCGATTTTTGTATTATAACACTATTACTTTTTTATTTCATTTTTATTACTATAGTAATAGTCTATTTGTAATTACGATTTATTGCTCAGTCATGTGTTAAAATAACACCGGAGGAAATTATGAAAAAACAATTAATTTTAATACCTGTACTAACACTTTTAATAAGTGGATGTAGCCTAACACCAATAGGCTCTTCTAATGGTAATAACAATTCTAACCAATCGGATAACACTACTAGTAATGGCGAAAACTCTTCAATAGACACATCAGATTCCGTTTCAAACCCAAGTAGCGAGGATGTTAGTCATGATCCGGTTGAACCAAATATGAAAATGTATAGTGGCTTTACTTATCCTAGTAACGCCCAAACGACAGCAACTGCAGATTATTATGAATTTTGGCATCCTAATACAAAAATTGTCATTGATATAAGCGCCTCACAAGAAATTTTTACCAAAATGGATAACGCCGGAATTAGTGATAGTATTTATCAAGATCTTTACTGGCCTGTTGATGTCACATTTACGGTTAATGGTAAAGTTCATTTTTTAGAAGAAGTAGGCATGCGCCGTAAGGGAAATACTTCGCGCGGCTATAGTTTTATACAAGATGGTGCGATTAGTGATGCTTTTAGTTTTAAACTTTCTTTTAATGAATTATGGGATGAAGATGTTTATGCCCAATTTGGTGTAAAAAAATCATGGCTACCAACTGATCAAGACTACATTACTCGGGATGATAGAACGTTTTTAGCGGATGAAAACAATAAAAACGGCCTAAAAAAATTAGATATCAAGATGTATAAAACGCAAGACACTTCGATGATCAATCAAGCCTTTGCCTTTTCTTTGTTTCAAAAAGGCGGTCTTATCTCGCCTAATTCAACACTAGGTAAAATCAATATTACAAGCGGTAGCAAGACTTCTGATTTTGGAGTTGTTGCAATTAATGAAGCGGTTGACAAACACCTTTTACGGAGATATTTCAGCAAAAACGACGCTAAAGGTGATTTATATAAGGTTGGGTGGGGCCCTGGTGCGAATGGTTTCAATAAAGGTAATCTTAGCATTGAGGAATATAACGCTTATCCACAAATGATTGGTGAAGAAAACAAACTAATTGGCTATAGCCCTCGCTATGATGCCAAAGAGTTTGATAGTAAAAAAACTAACCCTCATGAAAATCTCATTAATCTCATGCAAGTGCTTAAAGACAATGAAGGTAAAACTGTCAGTGAGTATTTAGTGGCTCTAGAAGCAGTCGTCGATATTGATAGTTTTCTAAATTACGCAGCCTTAGCCTATCTTACTGGTAATCAAGACGATATGCGTAATAACGGCAATAACTACTACATTTACTTTAACCCAGGACAAAACAATAAGGCCTACTTTATTCCTTATGATTATGATTGGGCATTGGGGCTTGGCTGGAATGAAGATGGTGGTCTTAATATGGCAGACCTTTCTCCTTTTCACTCAAAACTCCAAGGTAATGGCAGAAATTGGCAAGATAATCGCTTGTTTCTTTATACAATTATTAATGTCATGAAAGGCCATAATATCAACACGAATTCGGCGTGGCAACAACTTTACTACGATAAAATTGTTGGTCATCTAGATTCTAACTTTTATACCTTAGCGCCATTTAATGATTTATTTAATATATATAAAAACAACTACAAAAACGATACAAATGTTTTGAAAAAAAATTCAGAAGAAGTGTATAATAACTTCGGTGGAACAAGTGTTTTTGCAGAGTATTTAAATTTAATTACTAATAGCGTCGAAAACAACCCACTCCAATAGATGCAGCCATGGCGGAATTGGCAGACGCGCTAGCTTCAGGCGCTAGTACTTAATCGTGTAAGAGTTCGAGTCTCTTTGGCTGCACCAAAAGGACAAGCAAAGGCCTAATAAAGTTTTATTAGGTCTTTTTTGTAAAAAAATAATTGACGCATTAAGCACTCATATAAATACTTTAAAGTGATAAAATAATTTTAAGTTAAAAAATAAACGCAACAAACATTTGGATTTGAAGGAAGTATAGAAGTAATGAAAACAAATAACATCAAAAAAAGCGCCTTTTTATTTCTCTTACTATTAGGATTTATAAGTTTATTATCTGATTTTACTCATGAAGGAGCTCGCAGTATTTACGGTCCCTTTTTAGGTTTGCTCGGGGCTTCGGCCCTTGTTGTTTCTTTTACTTCGGGCTTTGGTGAATTCATTGGGCAAGCACTCCGTCTTATTACTGGTTTTATTGCCGATAAAACAAAGAAGTACTGGACGATGATGTTTATCGGTTACGCACTTAATCTTTTAGTTATTCCACTTCTGATGTTTGTTAATGTTTCAATCTGGCAGTTGGCTATTGTCCTAATTTTACTTGAACGTGTCGGTAAGGGTATTAGAGCCCCCGCCAAAAGTGCATTAACTTCTTTTACTACACCTCATCTAGGCGCTGGTAAATCGTTTGCCATCCAAGAAGCACTTGATCAACTAGGCGCTTTTTTAGGACCACTATTTGTTTTCCTTGTTTTGAATTTAAATAAGGGCAGCGAATTAAATGGCTACCAACTTGCCTTTGGTCTTCTTGGTATTTTTGCCGTTTTAACGCTTGTGATTTTATTTATTGCAAAAATTAAATATCCTCATCCTGACGAGTTTGAAAAAAGTAGTACTAAACAAAGTATGCGTGGCAATAAAGCTTTTATATATTATATGATTGCGATCACTTTTATTGCCCTTGGCTTTATTGATTACCCCGTTTTGGCCTTCCATATTGAAACAACGTCCGCGATAGACATTATTTATATTCCGCTTTTATATGCACTTGCGATGGGAGTCGATGCGATTGCAGCCTTATTATTTGGAGCTTTATTCGACAAAAAAGGACTTATTTCCTTAATTATTTCCGTTGCCATCTCCGCCTTTATTGCTCCTGTTTTTTTCCTTATTAAAGATGTGAGCGGCATCATCATAGGTGTGATTATTTGGGGCATAGGGATGGGGGCCCAAGAGTCAATTTTGAAAGCTGTGATATCAACGATGGTGTCAAAAGAAAAACGCGCTAGTGCGTATGGTGTTTTCTATACTGTTTTTGGCCTAGCGTGGTTTATCGGTTCCCTTATTGTTGGCTGGTTATATGAAATTAATATTTTATACATGGTTATTTTTGTAACATTCATGGAAATTCTTGCGGTCGCGTTCCTTATTTTTTATCAACATAAAAAACTTCTTGTCATTTCTAAGGAGTAATTAAATACTAAAGTAGAGTGAAATCGCAATTTCATTTGTAAAAAAGGTATAATTAATAAAAGCAATTAATCAATTTAAAAAGGACACAACAAATGGTTATTCAATATCCTAATTACGAACGTAGCATTCTTAATATCTCACAAAGTATTTTAAAAGCTTACGGTTTAGAAGTAAAATATCCAACAATTCAAGAAATAGATTGCGTTTTGAACACAAAACCAAAACACGTGATGTTTATATTACTTGATGGATTAGGAACAAACATCCTTAAACAAAATCTTCCAACTTCAGCTGCTTTACGAAAACAGCAAATAACAAAGTTGACTAGTATCTTTCCACCGACAACTGTCGCGGCGACAACGGCCTTTTTATCTGGTGAACTCCCGCGTACAAATGGGCATATCTCGTGGATGCAATATGATAAGGAGACAGATATTAATACCGTCGTTTTTAGAAATGAAGATTATTATGATACGAATCATAAGGTTTTAACATCTAACTTCCCCGCAAAACTTGCTTATACAAATATCTTTACACGCATCAAAGAAGCAAGAAGTGATGTTCTTGTTGAAGAACTATGGCCTGATTTTCGCATTAATGGCTATATGAGTTTTGATGAGCAAGTTGATCGACTAATCGAAATTAGTAAGACAAAGGGGCAAACGCTCAATTATTGTTATTGGACAAATCCTGATGAAACCATACATCGTCATGGAGAAAATAGTGTGACAACTAGGCTCGTGGTTGAACATTTGAATGAACAATTTGAACGTCTTATCAATAGTGTAGGCCCGGATACGGCAATATTCTTGTTTGCTGATCATGGACTTATTAATGTTGAGCCACTTGATTTTGTTGACACAGTCGAGTTTCAATCATTTTTACGGCAAGCACCATCACTAGAAAGTCGCGCTTGTACTTTCTTTTTAAAAAAGGGAGAAGAAGAACGCTTTTTAAAATATTATGAAAATAATCTCGCCTCACACTTTTTGCTTGTGAAAGGGACGGATTATTTTTCTACGAAGCTATTTGGGCACGGCCCTGATCATCCACTTCTACATACTTTTGTTGGTGATTATGTGCTAATTGCTAAGGATAAATACTATATAAGGCTCATTAAAGAGCTTGAATATGCTGGACACCATGCCGGTCTTACTAAAGGAGAGATGGAAATCCCGCTTATTGTTTTCACACGTAAAAAATAACTTATTGCTTGTTTAATATTTGCTGCACTAATTGTTTTAAAGTAGGAATAACTTCTTGTTCAAACCACGGATTCTTATTACGCCATCTAAAATTTAGGGGCGAAGGATGAGAAAGCGGAAAATATGTTGGTAAATATTGCTTATAATTTCGCACGGTTTCCGTTAAAGATTTATGAGCATTATCTTTTAAATAATAATTTTGTGCATACGTGCCAATTAATACAATAAGTTCAATATGCTTAAGGGCGGCTAATAATTGAGGATGCCATTTTTCAGCGAACCCTTGACGCGGAGGCAAATCTCCACTTTGGCCTTTGCCTGGATAATAAAAGTCCATAGGAATTAAGGCGAATATATTAGGATCAAAAAATTGTTCACGACTGACACCAAGCCACATTCTTAAACGGTCGCCACTTTTATCATTCCATATGGTCGCGCTATTTTGGGCTTTTAGTCCTGGGGCTTGTCCGACAATCAAAATTCTAGCCTGGCTTCCGGCTTGATAAATAGGTGCGAAATTATTGTTCGTATACACCTCATTTTGTTTGTCAGTGATAATACTATTTTTAATTTTCGCTAATGTAATATCTTCACTATTCATAATTTCACCTCTTTAATTTATTTTATCACGCTTAAAAATAATGTTTATTAATATGACTTAACTACATAGAAGCGGGTTAAAGTAAAAAAGAAAAAGCGCTATCTAGCGCTTTGTTTTTAGTATTAACGGCTAACTAGTTATTTCTTTTGTCACCAATGAAGAAGAGGGCGACAGTTCCCTGTCCTGTATGTGAGCCAATTACTGTCCCAATGTCATTGATAACGACCTTACCAACTAAGTGGGGGAAGTTTGCCTCGACTAAGGTAGCCACAATTTTTGCATCTTCTAAGCAAGCCGAATGCGAGATGAAGCATTTACGATTATATGAATATCCGCCTTCAGCGTGTTGATTCATTTTCTCGACAATGGCCTTAATTACACGTTTTTTAAGCCGAACTTTTTCTCGGGGGACAAGGTGACCAGTATTACTCATATTAAGTAATGGACAAATGCCTAAGACACCACCAATAAAGCCAGCAGTTCGCGAAATGCGTCCTCCTCTAATGTATGAACTAAGGTCAGTGGAAAAGAACCAGTGATGGACTTTAAGTTTGTTGTTTTCCGCCCATTCATAAACTGCATCAAAACTTGCGCCTTTATCGCGCATGTCAAGCAGGCTATCAACTAACAGCCCCGAACCTGAAGAAGCTCCAAGCGAATCGATAATTACAAGGCGGCGGTCTGGATATTTTTCTAATAATTCAGTTTTAGCAATATTTGCCGAGTTATATGTTCCTGATAAGGCGGAGGAAAGACTAACGTGAATAATATCTTTGCCTTCTTTAAGGAAAGGCTCGAAAAATTCAATAAACTCTTGAATATTCACTTGGGTAGTTTTGGAAATAGAACCAGCGGCTGTTTTTTTATAAAAATCACTAAGGGGCATCGTTTGACCAAGGTCATCTAAATAATCAACGCCATCCATGTTGAAGCGAAAACACACGAAAGGAACATTTCTTTTTTCCAAGTGTTCTCTAGCAAGGTCAACAGTTGAACAGCAAGTAATAATGTAATTCTCCATATTTGTGTTTTTCCTTCGTAACAATAATCCTCTATAATTTAGCACATTAACTAGACTTTGTATTTATATACTCTATTTACAAGTTTAAAAGTGTTTACTTAATAATTGAATAAAAAAGTAAATTTTGATTTACAAGTGTTTTATTCTGTACGTAACGCAATAACAGGATCTTTTTTCGAAGCAATTCTAGCAGGGATGAGTCCGGCGATGAGTGTGAGTATTGTTGAGAGTATGACTAATAACAAGGCGTGGTATATGAGGAGATTAGCAAAATTAGGAACACCAATTAACTTATCAATAACTAAACTAACGGGTATGTTAATAATATAAGCCAATGCGATACCAATAATTCCCGAGGTGAAACCAATTAATAATGTCTCCGCGTTAAATATGCGGCTAATATCTTTCTTACGGGCTCCAAGGCTACGCATGATGCCGATTTCTTTTGTTCTTTCAACAACAGACACATAAGTAATAATTCCTATCATCACGGAAGAAACAACGAGCGAAATTCCAGCAAAACCACCAAGAATTATTGTAATTGTATTAATGAGCGAAGAAATAGTCGATGAGATTTGTTCGGCTAAATCTGAATAAATGATCGTGTTTTCTTGGGTTTTACCAACATTATAGGCATCAAGATATTTTTTAATCGCATCTTTAGCTACGAACGACACTGGATAAATTTGTACACTCGTTGGCGTTGTAAGACCACCAATTTTTTTGATGACACTATCATAGCTTACTTGGGCATTAAAGGCATTACCAGTTAATACGTTAACGTTAGGGCTAAGCCGTTGGGCTTGGACAACATTAGACACTAAGGCATTGTTTAGGAGTTGGTCAGTTAAAGCTGTCGTGTAACCTATCCCTGTTGATAATAACTCACTTGAGGCTTCCTTATTTACACGTAAAACACCGACAATTTCTAAATTTATATTATTAGCGCTGCTATAAAGCGTTTCGTAATCAGTCGAAGCGACATATATTGAACTTTGTTCAACATAAAAGTCATTATTCGTAACAGCTTTAAAAGTCATACCCATAAAATCTTCAAACACGTAAGTTTCATTTATATCTACACCGATGTTTGCGAGCAACTCGACAGGTAAGCGGTTATGACTATCGACAATCAAAGCGACTTCTGAGGCAGCAGTTGGAAAATTACCAATGAGTTTATCGTATTGACTCGCAATAAACTCAGGACTATTAGGAATTTCTGAAAAATCACTGGAACTACTAAAGAAGCCGACATTAGAACTAGTCTTAACTTTAATATAACTTCCTTGACTATCTTTGGTTACGACATTTAATTCCATCGCCCTTGTATAAGAAATTGAATTACGTAGGAGAGGGTCCATTGCTTCTACATATTCTAAAAACTCATTATTAATATTGTTTTTATGCGCGACCGTACTAGCGGTTCTATCATATGAATAAATCGTATTACCACTTGGAAATTCTCCTTCGTTCTCGTCTTGCATAAAATCAGGCCCATTAAAGCGTGTTGTTGCAACTTGACTGGCAATCGTAATCGGAAAACCTGCGAGTGAATCGCTTTGTAATACATTCGTATAACTTGTCATTCCGGTTGAGATTGCAAGAACAAGGGCAATACCAATAATACCAATACTACCAGCAAGCGAAGTAATAATTGTTCGACCACGCTTTGTAAGTAAGTTTTTAAAACTTGTTTGAATAGCGGTCAAAAATGACATTGACGTTTTTTTGTTAACCATTTTGACTGTTGTATCAGTTTTTTGTTCGGGGGCAGGGTTAGAATCTTCAACAACTAGTCCATCGACAAGTGTAATAATGCGGTCACTATAAGTGTGAGCAATCTCAGCATTATGTGTAACCATAATTACAAGCCTATCTTTAGAAATCACTTGAATTAACTCCATGATTTGCTTGGATGTTTTACTGTCTAAGGCGCCGGTTGGCTCGTCCGCTAAAAGGACTTTAGGATTATTAACAAGGGCACGAGCAATCGAAACACGTTGCATTTGGCCACCGGACAGTTGGTTAGGCCGTTTATGGAGATGATCTTTAAGTCCAACATCAACTAAAACTTTCGTTGCCCTTATTTTCCGCTCTTTAGCAGACACGCCGGACAGACGAAGAGCCATTTCGACGTTATCTAAAATGTTAAGATGCGGAATTAAGTTGTATGTTTGAAAAACAAAGCCTATCGTTGAGTTACGGTAAGCATCCCATTCCCAATCTTTAAAGTTTTTAGTTGATTTGCCATCAACGAGTAAATCACCAGACGTATAATGGTCAAGTCCACCAATGAGATTTAATAGTGTCGTTTTACCACTGCCTGATGCTCCTAAAATAGAAACGAATTCATTTTCCTTAAACGTTAAAAAAATATTATTTAACGCCGTTGTTGGTTTGCCAGCAACGAAGTAGTCCTTTTTGATATTTTTTAATTGCAACATATGTGTGCCTCTTTCAGTATGTATTTTGTCGTGTAAATGTAAAATATTAGGCTAAACCAGCGCGGGGTTGGCCGCTTCAGAAAATTGACTATTGTATAAATCGGCATAGAAACTATGTTGGGCAATAAGCTCATTGTGCGTACCTGATTCAATGACGTTACCATCTTTCATCACAAGAATTAAATCAGCATTTTTAATCGTTGAGAGGCGGTGAGCGATAACAAAACTAGTTCGACCCTTTGTTACTTTATCCATCGCATTTTGAATGAGTTGTTCGGTTCTTGTATCAACGTTACTCGTGGCCTCATCTAATATGAGCATTGGACTATTTTGGACCATCGCCCGAGCGATAGTAAGAAGTTGTCGTTGACCACCAGAAATACTAGCATCGTCATCTAACATCATTTCATAGCCGCCAGCTAGTGTCGTAATAAAGTGATGGACGTTAGCAGCTTTAGCGGCCGTAACGACTTGTTCATCATTAATACCCTTTGTCGCGTACACGATGTTTTCTTTGATCGTGCCATTAAAGAGCCATGTATCTTGTAAAACCATGCCAAAGAGCCCTCTTACGTCTTCACGCTTCATATCTTGAATGGGAATATCATCAATAAGTATTTGTCCTTCATTAATTTCATAAAAACGCATGAGCAAATTAATCATCGTTGTTTTCCCTGCGCCTGTAGGTCCAACAATTGCAACTTTTTGCCCAGGTTTAACAACAGCAGAAAAACCTTTAATAATTGTCTTTCCTTCATCATAACCAAAGAACACATTTTTAAATTCAACTTTTCCTTTAACGGTCGGAATTGTTAATGTTTTTTTATCTTCATTAACTTGTTCGTTTTCTTCTAAAAATTCAAAGACGCGTTCAGAAGCGGCTGCTGTTCCTTGGAGGTTACCTGCCGCTTGTGCAATTTGTGATAAGGGATTTTGGAAGAGACGGACATAAATAAAGAAGGTGGCAATCACACCAAAACTCGTTATATCTCCACGGACAAAGAGGGCCCCGCCGACAGTTGCAACAGCGACGTATCCTAGATTAGAAACAAAGCCCATAATCGGCATCATCAGCCCTGAAAGGAACTGTGATTTTCTTGCACTGACGAGAAGACGCTTATTAATATCAGTGAAAGTTTTTTCGGCCTTTTGTTCACCGTTAAAGGCTTTGACAACATTTTGACCTGAATATATTTCTTCAATATGGCCGTTTAGGGCCCCGAGATTTCTTTGTTGGGTGACAAAGTGTTTTTGTGAAAGTTTAATAACAAGCATAATGATGCCAAAACTTAAGGGCACAGTCACTAATGCGGTAAGTGCTAACTGCCAACTAGTAATAAACATCGCGATTAAAACACCAATGAGCATAATGACCGCTGATATAAGACTACTCACACTTTGGTTTAGCGTTTGGCCAATTGTGTCAACATCATTGGTAACGCGGCTGAGCGTATCACCTGTGTTGTGTGAATCGAAATATTTTAGTGGAATTTTGTTAATTTTTTGTGAGATCGCTTGTCTTAAAGCACGTGACACTTTTTGATTCACGCCCGCCATGAGGAAGGCTTGTGTATAGGATAAAAGCATACTTGTACCATAAAATACTGCAAGAATTACAGCAAATTTAGTAACATTTGCCATATTAATTTGAAAGCCAAACATTGAAACAGCAATTTCATCAGTTAAGTTTCCAATATAAGTTGGGGCAAGAATGCTAAGAATGGTGGAAATGCTAGTAAAAATAATCGCTAAAATAATAACAGGGAGATAAGGTTTAATAAACTTGATAAGTTTAGCAAGGCTACCCTTAAAGTCTTTGGCCTTCGCACCACTTCCGCGCCCCCCCATCATGCCCCCACCCATTGGTCCTTTGTGGGCACCCATAGGACGAACTTGGTTTGTTTCTTTTTTACTCATATACCTAATTCTCCTTGTGATAATTGTGATAGTGCGATTTCACGGTAAACATCACACGTATCTAATAATTGTTTGTGATTACCTTTACCAACGATACGGCCATTGTCTAGGACAACAATCATATCCGCATCTAGTATTGTTCCTATACGTTGAGCAACAATAAGGCTTGTGCTATTTTTCGTAAATGCTTTTAAATTTTGGCGAACTTCTCGATCAGTTTTATAATCTAGAGCAGAGAAACTATCATCAAAAATAAATATTTCCGGTTCAATCGCAACAGCGCGAGCTATTGAAAGACGTTGCCTTTGACCACCAGAGACGTTTTTTCCGCCTTGGGCAACATCGGCGTTATATTGGCCATCCATGGTGCTGACAAACTCATCAGCAAGGGCAACTTTTGCGGCTGCCCGTATTTGTTCGTCACTTAAATATTCATCGCCATAGCTTATGTTATCTTTTATTGAACCTGAGAAAAGGACACCCTTTTGCGGTACGTAACCTATTTTCTTACGTAACTCAGCTTGCGCGACGTTTTTAACATTAACACCATTGACGAGTACTTCGCCTTCAGTTACGTCGAAGAAGCGCGGAACAAGATTAATGAGTGTTGATTTACCAGAGCCAGTCGAGCCAATAATAGCGACTGTTTGGCCTTTTTCCACTTTGA
>Ga0265295_1001131_pt1 | contig 48697 bp, 56 predicted proteins | sample Munlansysbiofilm_FD_192503 | JGI IMG/M metagenome (GOLD analysis project Ga0265295, IMG submission 192503) | Leachate microbial communities from a municipal landfill in Southern Ontario, Canada - Methane capture system biofilm | ecosystem: Engineered > Solid waste > Landfill > Unclassified ...
GATCGTCAGATTATTGGGGAAATCCCGAAGAGTCTGTTAATAAGAAAAAACAGAGGTTTTTAATTGAGGCAGCTGAAAGATATATCTTTGAAAAAGATTATGATATGGAAGCACGTTTTGATATTATTTCTGTTATTATTGATGAGCAAGGTACTCAAATAGAACATATCGAAGAGGCTTTTTATCCGTAAATATATATTCAAAACTTCTGCTCTTTCGTAGCCGTTACTGTAGTAATTTTATAAATTCAGAACTCCTCATCTATTCGCAAATCAGTAATCCCCAGATTTAAAGATTAGTCTTAAATTTTTTGGTGGAATTTTGACTTTACGTTACCGACAAAAAGCAAATAATTTATTAATTCTAAAATTACTGTGAAAACTTTTCCTTTTTCCACTTGCTTTAGCATCATTTTTTAAAATTGGTAAAGTCATTTGCATAATAAAAACTTTTTTATGCAAAAATTAGGGAATTAATCGACTACGACAAAAAGGGCTAAAGTAGCTGATAATAAAGGGTGAGTCAGAATTTCTGAAATTTGAATAAACAAAAGTATTAGAATTGGAATCCTGACGAAGGAAGGATGAGAAATCTGTTATTTGCAATTGACAATTTTAAAACAAAAATACGACAATTATATTTTACGAACAAATAGATGTAACTGCCTGCATTATAGAGATGGACTCAAGAGTTCTGATATTATAATATGCTGCATTGACATTGAGGGGTTTTAGTAAAAAAAAGAGCCTTACGGCTCAAATTTTATTTTGCAACTGGATTAGGATCGTTATATCTAATGTTTGGCCAATCTGCGTAGCCAGTCGATTTCCATTGATCGAGAAATATCCCTGTCCAATCAGCAACGGCGGGAGAGCTATTTGCTCCATCACCATTAGTATCACCTAGTAACTCATCATCTTTGAATGAAGTGTAATAAACACCTGTGGCATTATAATTAATTAGAGAAGATTCGCCCGATAATAAGTTAAGCGTAGAGCCTTCAACAAATTTTAATATGACATTGTTTCCTAATGTTAGTGTTTTACCAATGCCGACATTCATGTTATCAGAGCTTACTACAAAGGCAACTTCATCTTCGGTCCATTCTGTGTTTTTGTCGATATTTCCTGAAACAAATATTCCGTTGAATTTGTTACCATTCCCACTATTACTAAAAGAGTTTGAATTGTTTATGTTAATTTCGGCAGCAATTGTTAGCGGTAAAGTGTTATTATAAAAAGTATTATTTGTGATTATTGTTGAGTTGTTTGCACTACTTGCATTTAATACACCAATATAGAAAGCTCCCGCTTTTCCGCCAGTATTAAAAGCGAAAGTACAATTATCAATTTTAGCTTGTGCACCAGCCGATAAATTAAGTGTAGGAGCTGCTGCTGTTCCTTGACCACCATATAAAAACTTACAATGTACAAACTCCGAACCAGCAAAACCGTTAAGGTCAATGTTTCCCCAGTCGCCAGCAGCAGGAATTGTGTTTCCACCGTCTCCGTTTGTATCGCCTCCATTGTTATCATCTTTGTACGAAGTTAGAATAATAGGTGAAGTACTTGTTCCATTTGCTGTGATTTTTCCATTATTATATATGGTCATATAAATATAATTTGGCTTAAACTTGATGACTGTTCCAGCTTCGATTGAGAGTGTAGCACCATCAACTGCAAAGTCTGGTTTGTTTATTACATATACATTATTGGCTGTCCAAGTTACTGAAGAAGTTATGTCTGCTGTAACTTCGATTGCGTTCTCTGTAGTGGGAGGATCAACTGGATCGCATGATTGAAAAAGATATCCCAAAAAACTCATACCTATTAATATATAAAATAATTTTTTCATAATGTAAATATTTTAGTATTTCTATGTTTTTACAAATATAATGCCTTAAATAATAGTAAGAGACAAATTTGCTGTTTATTTCTAGAAAAGACTATGAAATGTTTAAAAAATGTTTTTAATTTTGTAAAAAACTTATTAACAATAATGTTTTCTGATAATAAATAATAATCGAAAGATATGCTCAAATGCAGTGTTTTAGTGTAAAATTTGATTATTAACGAATAAAAAACCGTCAAAAAACATAAAATATAAAAAAAACATACTACAAGTATTGTTAATAATAAAAAAAAATCTACCTTTGCAGTCCAAAATTTTATTAAGTCGAAATTTAAATTTTATAGGTTTTATGCCAACGATACAACAATTAGTAAGAAAAGGAAGGGTGATTACTGTGGATAAAAGTAAGTCCCCTGCATTAGATTCATGTCCGCAACGTCGTGGTGTTTGCACAAGAGTTTATACCACTACACCTAAGAAGCCTAATTCGGCGATGAGAAAAGTTGCGAGAGTAAAACTAACAAATGGTAAAGAGGTTAACGCCTACATTCCAGGAGAAGGGCACAACCTTCAAGAACACTCTATTGTGCTTATACGAGGCGGTAGAGTAAAAGACTTGCCAGGCGTAAGATATCACGTTGTACGTGGTGCTTTAGATACAGCTGGAGTTGACGGTCGTACTCAGAGACGTTCTAAATATGGGACTAAGAAACCAAAAGTAAAAAAAGTTAAATAATTAATTAAGTTCAGAGATGAGAAAAACGAAACCAAAAAAAAGAACGATTTTACCGGATCCTAAGTTTAATGATGCCCGTGTAACTCGTTTTGTAAATGATATGATGTGGGACGGTAAGAAATCAACATCTTTTAAGATTTTTTATGATACTATGGATATCATTGAAAAGAAAATGAAAGATGCCGAAGATACACCTCTTGAAATATGGCGAAAAGCTTTGGATAATATTACTCCCGCTGTTGAAGTTAAGAGCCGTCGTATTGGTGGAGCAACATTTCAAGTTCCTATGGAAATGCGTGCCGATAGAAAAATATCTGTTGGTCATAAATGGTTAATCTTATTTGCTCGTAAGCGTAGCGGACGTTCGATGTCCGAAAAACTTGCCGCAGAAGTAATGGCTGCCTACAATAACGAAGGTGGTGCATATAAAAAGAAAGAAGATACCCACAGAATGGCTGATGCAAATAAAGCGTTCTCTCACTTTAGATTCTAAGAATATTACATGATTAACAATCTTTTAAATACCCGAAATATTGGCATTATGGCTCATATAGACGCTGGCAAAACCACCACGACTGAGCGTATATTGTATTATTCGGGGATAAATTATAAGATTGGCGAAGTTCACGATGGGGCAGCAACAATGGATTGGATGCAACAAGAACAAGAAAGAGGTATTACTATTACATCGGCTGCTACTACTACATACTGGCAAACAAATGAGGAAAAATATAAAATAAATATTATTGACACTCCAGGGCATGTCGATTTTACTATTGAGGTAGAGAGATCTCTCCGTATTCTAGATGGTGCCGTTGCAGTTTTTTGTGCAGTTGGAGGTGTAGAGTCGCAAAGTGAAACAGTATGGCATCAGGCAGATAGGTATAAAGTCCCCAGGCTTGCTTTTGTAAATAAAATGGATAGGTCTGGAGCCGATTTTTTAAGCGTGGTAACTCAAATCGAAGATAGACTTGGTGCGAAACCCATTGTAATTCAATTACCAATTGGAGCCGAAGAGAGCTTTTCTGGTGTCATTGACTTAATTGAGCAAAAAGCATATATATGGGAAGATGACGAAATGTTTGGCGCTAAGTTCTCTGTGACTGATATTCCTAAAGATATGGAAGACCAAGTCTTTGAATATCGCGAAAAACTTATTGAGGCAGTTATTGAAGCTGATGATAATATGCTTGAAAGATTTTTTGAAGATAGAAGTAAAATATCTGTTAAAGAATTTAAGTACTTATTACGGAGTATGGTTATTAGTGGTAATTTTGTTCCTGTATTATGTGGCTCCGCTTTTAAAAATAAAGGAATCCAACCTATGTTGGATGCTATTTGTGATTATCTTCCATCACCCCTAGATGTTGATGCAATTACTGGTCATGACCCTAGAACTGATGAGATAATTTCTCGTAGTCCTGATGTTGACGCTCCTTTATCAGCAATGGTGTTTAAAATTGCTGATAGCTCGTTTATTGGAAAATTGTTGTATGTGAGAGTTTATAGCGGAAGCATAAAAAGTGGACAAATGATTTATAATGTTCGATCTGAAAAGAAAGAACGTATTTCAAGAATATTTCACATGCACTCAAACAAACAAACACAAATAGAGCAAGTAGATGCTGGCGATATATGTGCTGTGGTAGGGTTAAAAGATGTTGTTACTGGTGATACTCTATGTGATGAGAAAAAACCAATTGTTCTAGATAAAATGCAGTTCCCCGAACCAGTTATATCTATTGCAATTGAAGCTCAATATCAAGCTGATCTCGAAAAATTAACTATGGCTCTTAATCGTTTGGCAGAAGAAGACCCAAGTTTTATAATAAGATATGACGAAAACTCAGGACAGACACTAATTAGTGGTATGGGTGAATTGCATTTGGCAATTATTATCGACAGATTAGTGCGTGAGTTTGGATTAAATATTAATCAAGGTAAACAACAGGTAAATTATAAGGAGGAATTTTTAAATACTATCCAACACAGAACTGTATTTAAAAAACAAACAGGAGGGAAAGGTCGCTTTGCAGAGATAGTGGTTAGCATCGGAAAGAATGAGAACACAGAGACTGCTGGACTTGAATTTGTAAATAATATTAAAGGTGGAGCAATCCCCAAAGAATATATACCATACATAGAAAAAGGATTTAAAGAATCAATGCAAAATGGCCCAATAGCAGGATATCCAATTCATGGTATGCGAGTAGAACTGCTTGATGGCTCTTATCATACTGTTGATAGTGATGAATTCGCCTTTCAAATTGCTGCTGGAATTTGTTTTAAAGAAGCATCTCAAAAATTGATGACAGGTTTATTAGAGCCAGTTATGAAACTAGAGATTGTTACCCCCGAAGAATATTTGGGAGATATAAGTGCAGACTTAAATCGTAGGAGAGCCACAATTTTAGGTATGGATACAAAAGCACAACATCGTGTGTTAAAAGCGAAAGTTCCTTTGGCTGAACAGTTCGGATATATAACATCATTGAGAACACTAAGCTCTGGTAGAGCCTTGTTTAGCATGGAGTTTTCTCATTACGAGACAGTGCCTAAGGAGATAAAAGAAGAGTTAGTTAATAACAGAAAGTTTATATTTTAATAATAGTATAAGGATTATGAATCAGAAAATTAGAATCAAGCTGAAATCTTATGACCACAATTTGGTTGACAAATCAGCAGAGAAAATTCTGAAGACAGTAAAATCGACAGGTGCTATTGTAAGAGGACCAATTCCACTTCCAACACACAAACGTATTTTTACAGTTAATCGTGCTACATTCGTAAATAAAAAAGCAAGAGAACAGTTTGAGCTAAGCTCATATAAGCGTTTACTTGATATTTATAGTACGACATCGAAAACGATTGATGCTCTGATGAAATTGGAACTGCCTAGTGGCGTAGATGTAGAAATTAAAGCAAGTTAAATTATTAAATTTATTAGAAATGCAAGGAATTATTGGTAAAAAAGTTGGTATGACTTCCATTTACAGTGTTGAGGGAAAAAACATTCCATGCACTGTTATTGAAGCAGGACCTTGCGTAGTAACCCAGATTAAAACCAAAGAGGTTGATGGTTACGAAGCGGTTCAAATTGCTTTCGATGATAAGAAGGAAAAGCATACGACCAAAGCAATGAAAGGTCACTTTGAGAAAGCCGGCACAACTCCTAAAAGAAAATTAGTCGAATTTAAAGAATTTGGACAAATTAAAAAAGGAGAAGAGTTTGGTGATGTCGAAATTGGAGACCTTATCACAGTAAACATTTTCAGAGAAGGAGAATGGTGTGATATTAGTGGAACATCAAAAGGTAAAGGGTTTCAAGGTGTTGTAAAACGTCATGGTTTTGCTGGTGTGGGTGGTCAAACTCATGGTCAGCACAACAGACTTCGTGCTCCTGGCTCTATAGGTGCAGCCTCATGGCCATCTAGAGTTTTTAAGGGTATGCGTATGGGTGGACGTATGGGTGGAGACACCGTTACAATTTACAGTTTGAGAGTGTTGAAAGTTATCCCGGAAAGCAATCTAGTGCTTATTAAAGGTTCCGTACCGGGAGCAAAAGGTTCATATATAATTATAGAAAGATAATGAAAGTATCAGTATATAATAAATTAGGTGAGGAAACCGGAAAAGAAGTAGAATTAAATAATTCTATTTTCCAGATTGAACCAAACGATCACGCCATTTATTTGGATTGTAAACAATATATGGCTAACAATCGTCAAGGTACACACGCTACAAAACATCGTGGTCTGATCTCCGGAAGTACCAGAAAAATTAAACGTCAAAAAGGAACAGGTACTGCCAGAGCTGGTAGCATCAAAAATCCTTTGTTTAGAGGTGGGGGTAGAGTTTTTGGTCCAGAACCAAGACTATACCATTTTAAATTAAATAAAAAACTCAAGAGATTAGCTCGTAAATCTGCTTTGACTTATCGTGCTAAAGACAATAATATTCTTGTTGTTGATAACTTTACATTTGAGGACATTAAAACTAAGAATATCATAGGCTTAAAAAATAATTTTAAGATTAATGATAAAAAAATTCTTATTATTGTTGCAGAACCAAATAAAAATGTATATTTGTCTTCTCGAAATTTGAAAGATGTAAATGTCGTAACTGCATCAAACATAAGTACTTACGATATTATGTGGGCATCGATTTTGATGATAGATGAGAAGTCAATTGACGTTTTTGAGAATTATTTAGCTTAAAAAGAAAGAAAATGGAAGTTTTAATAAGACCTATAATAACCGAAAAAATGACAAAGTTGGGAGAAACACTCAACCGTTACGGTTTTATTGTTGACAAGCGTGCAGATAAGCTGCAAATAAAAGTTGCAATTGAAAAAATGTATGAAGTAAACGTTGAAGCTGTTAATACTATGCGATATGCTGGTAAAACAAAAAGTCGTTTTACCAAAGCTGGTGTTCAAAAGGGCAAAACTGCTGCATTTAAGAAAGCTGTTGTTACTATTGCAGAGGGAGAGGTTATTGATTTTTACAGTAACATTTAATTAAAGAAAATGGCTTTAAGAAAACTAAATCCGACAACACCAGGTCAAAGATTCAAAAGGATTAGTACATTTGATGAAATCACTTGCACTACCCCCGAAAAATCATTGTTGGTACCGAATAAAAAATCTGGTGGAAGAAATAATCAGGGTAAAATGACCATGCGCTATTTGGGTGGGGGTCATAAAAGAAATTACCGCCTGATTGATTTTAAAAGAGATCGAGACGGCATGAAAGCTAGGGTAAAAACTATCGAGTATGACCCAAATCGTTCGGCTCGTATTGCATTGGTAGTTTATGAAGACGGACAAAAAAGATATATAATTTCTCCAAATGGTTTACAAGTTGGACAAGTTATCGAAACTGGAAAAGGTGTTGCTCCCGAATTAGGAAATACTCTCTTTTTATCCGAAATTCCTTTAGGAACAATAGTGCATAATATCGAATTGAGACCTGGGCAAGGTGCAGTAGTTGCACGTGGTGCAGGGGCTTACGCTCAGATCGTTTCTAGAGAGGGTAAATATGCTATTGTTAAAATGCCCTCTGGTGAAATACGAAAAATTCTTGTAGCATGTAAAGCTACAATTGGTAGTGTTTCTAACTCAGACCACCAACTGGAGCGAAGTGGAAAAGCAGGTAGATCAAGATGGTTAGGAAGACGTCCAAGAGTTCGAGGTGTAGTAATGAATCCGGTAGATCACCCAATGGGTGGTGGCGAAGGACGAGCATCTGGTGGACAACCACGTTCGAGAACAGGCTTACTTTCTAAAGGTTTTAAAACTCGCAGCAAGAAAAAGCATTCAAATAAATATATTATTGAAACAAGAAAAAAGTAAATAGTGAATTATGAGCAGATCACTTAAAAAAGGACCATTTATTGACTTCAAACTGGAGAAAAAAGTCATTGCTATGGAAGCAAGCGGTAAAAAAACTTCGATTAAAACATGGGCTAGAGCCTCTGTTATTCCACCGGAATTTGTATCGCATACTTTTGCAGTTCATAACGGAAATAAATTTATCCCTGTTTATGTTACAGAAAACATGGTTGGACATAAACTTGGTGAATTTTCTCCCACAAGAACTTACAGAGGTCATGGTGGTAAAAAGAAATAAATAATTAGATAGTATTATGGGCGCACGTAAAAGAATAGTAGCAGAGAAAAGAAAAGAAGATAAAAAGAAAAGAAGCTTCGCAATACTTCGTGATTGTCCAAGTTCTCCTAGAAAAATGAGACTTGTGGCAGATCAAGTACGAGGTGTTGAAGTTGACAAAGCTTTGGATATTCTAAAATATTCTCCTAAAGTTGCAGCACGCGATATTGAGAAACTTTTGCTTTCAGCCGTTTCGAACTGGCAAGGGAAAAATGAAAATCAACGTATGGAAGATGCTAATTTGTATGTTAAAGAGATTTTTGTTGATTCTGCAAGAGCCTTAAAAAGGATCAAACCAGCACCTCAAGGTAGAGCTTATCGTATCAAAAAGCGTTCAAACCATGTTACTTTAGTGGTAGATAGTAAATTAGAAAATCAAGTAGTAAACGAAAACGCATAATTTCATGGGACAAAAGTGTAATCCAATAAGCAACAGATTAGGCATTATCAAAGGATGGGATTCTAATTGGTATGGCGGAAATAAATATGCTGATAAATTAGCCGAAGATGCTAGTATACGCAGATATCTTAATGCTAGACTTGATAAAGCAAGCGTTTCGAAGATAATAATTGAGAGATCTTTAAAAATGATTACAATTACCATTAATACTGCTCGTCCGGGTTTTGTTATTGGTAAAGGTGGTGATGAGGTTGATAGATTGAGAGAAGAGTTAAAAAAAATCACTAATAAAGATGTGCAAATTAATATCTTTGAAATTAAAAGACCCGAACTCGAAGCCGAATTGGTAGCAAGTAATGTTGCTCGTCAAATAGAAGGAAAAATAGCATATCGTAGAGCCGTGAAAATGGCAATTGCATCTACAATGCGAATGGGTGCCGAAGGCATTAAAATTCAAGTTTCGGGGCGACTAAATGGTGCCGAAATGGCTCGTAGCGAAATGTTTAAAGAGGGGAGAACTCCTCTGCATACTTTGAGAGCTGATATAGATTACGCATTAGTCGCAGCTTCAACTAAAACTGGTTTGGTTGGAGTTAAGGTTTGGATATGTAGAGGTGAAGTTTATGGCAAAAGAGATTTGTCTCCAAATGTAGGAAAAAAAGTACAAGGGAGAGTAAATCAACCTAATGCCGTTAATAGAAAAAGAAGGAAGTAAAATCTGAAAAATTAGAGTAATGTTACAGCCAAAGAAAACGAAATTCAGAAGACAGCAAAAAGGCAAAATGAAAGGAAATGCAAATCGTGGTAATCAGATTGCATTTGGATCATTTGGAATAAAAGCTTTAGAGTCTTCGTGGATAACAGGAAGACAAATAGAAGCAGCCCGTATTGCAGTTACTAGAAAAATGCAACGTCAAGGGCAAATTTGGATAAGAATTTTTCCGGATAAACCAATTACTAAAAAGCCAGCCGAAGTTCGTATGGGTAAAGGTAAAGGTGCTCCCGAAGGATTTGTTGCAAGAGTTACACCAGGTAGAATTTTGTTCGAAGCAGAAGGAATTCCTTTTGACATCGCAAAAGAAGCTTTGAGATTAGCGGCACAAAAGCTACCTATCAAAACTAAGTTTGTCGTTCGTCATGATTATGATTTTAATGAATAATATTTGAAGTTCATGGAAAATAAAGAAATTTTAGGTTTAACCACAAAAGAAATCGTTGAAAAGATTGATAGCGAAAAGCATAATCTTACTAAGTTAAGAATGAATCATGCTGTTTCACCACTTGAGAACCCTCAGCGATTAAAAGAAGTGAGAAGAGTTATTGCTAGGCTTAAAACTGAGCTTCGTAAGAGAGAATTAATAGAGAATAAATAAAGCCGATTATGGAAAACAGAAACTTAAGAAAAGAACGTATAGGGATAGTTGTCAGTAATAAGATGGACAAGTCTATTGTAGTTGCTGTAAAACGTAAAGAAAAACATCCAAAATACGGAAAGTTCGTAAATAAAACCAAAAAGTTTGTAGCTCACGACGAAACTAATACCTGCGACATCGGTGATTTAGTACAAATAATGGAAACTCGTCCATTGAGCAAAAACAAAAATTGGAGATTAGTAAACATAATTGAAAAAGTTAAATAGTCATGATACAACAAGAAAGCAGATTAAATGTTGCGGACAATAGTGGAGCAAAAGTTGTGCTTTGTATTCGTGTACTTGGTGGGACAGGCAAAAGATATGCTTCTATCGGTGATCAGATAGTAGTTTCGGTCAAAAGTTCTTTGCCAGGTGGCGATATAAAAAAAGGTACAGTTGCAAAAGCTGTTGTTGTGAGAGTTAAAAAAGAGGTCAGACGACAGGACGGATCATATATCAGATTTGATGACAATGCGTGTGTCTTGCTAACTGCCACAGGAGAATTGAGAGGAACCCGTATATTTGGTCCAGTTGCTAGAGAGCTTCGTGAAAAACAATATATGAAGATTGTATCATTGGCACCAGAAGTGTTATAAAAATTATTTGTCATGACTAAAAAGTTTCATATTAAAAAAGGAGACACCGTGTATGTTAATGCTGGTGAATCAAGAGGCAAACAGGGTAGAGTGTTAGAAGTTATTCGTAAAAAAGACAGAGCGATTGTCGAAGGAGTGAATATTATCTCGAAACACCAAAAACCTAATGCCGAAAGCCCTCAAGGTGGCATTCTTAAAAAAGAAGCTCCTGTTCATATTTCTAATCTTATGCTTATAGATTCTAAAACTGGAAAACCTACTCGCATTGGACGGAGAAAGAACGCTGACGGTAAATTAGTTCGTTATTCTAAAAAATCTGGGGAGGAAATTAAATAATGGATAAGTATATTGCAACATTAAAAACTCAGTATAAGGAACAAATAGTTCCTAATCTGATGAAAGAATTCGGTTACACTTCTGTTATGCAGGTGCCGAAATTAGAAAAGATTGTAATCAATCAAGGGCTTGGACAAGCGATTGCTGATAAAAAACTTATCGACATTGCTATTAGTGAGTTAACAACTATTACTGGTCAAAAAGCTGTTCCTACATTGTCGAAAAAGGACATATCTAACTTTAAGTTACGTAAAAAAATGCCTATTGGTGTGAGAGTAACTTTGAGAAGAGATAGAATGTACGAATTTCTTGAAAGACTTGTAGCGGTTGCATTACCGCGTATTAGAGACTTTCGTGGAGTTAATTATAAATTCGATGGCCAAGGAAACTACACTCTTGGAATTAGTGAGCAAATTATATTCCCCGAGATTGACATCGATAAAATAAATAGAATTCTCGGTATGGATATTACCTTTGTTACTTCTGCTAATACAGATGAAGAAGGGTTTGCCTTGCTTAAAAATTTTGGTGTTCCATTTAAAAATTTAAAAAAGAGTTAATATGGCTAAAGAATCGATGAAAGCCCGCGAATTAAAAAGAGCAAAATTAGTTGAAAAATTTGCGGCAAAAAGAGCAAAATACAAAGCTGATGGAAATTTTGAAGCTTTGCACAATCTTCCAAGAAACTCTTCTTCTGTGAGATTGCATAATACTTGCAGTCAAACAGGAAGACCTAAAGGATATATGAGACAGTTCGGTGTAAGTCGTATTGTTTTTCGTGAAATGGCATCGTATGGTCTTATACCTGGTGTTAAAAAAGCAAGTTGGTAATAATTTAAATTTAATTGAATAATGACTGATCCTATTGCAGATTATTTGACCAGAATTCGGAATGCCATTATGGCAGGGCACAAAGTTGTCGAAATTCCTGGTTCTAACCTTAAACGAGAAATGACTAAAGTTTTTTTCGAAAAAGGTTATATTCTAAATTATAAATTCGAGGATATCGGTTATCAGGGAAATATTAAGATAGCACTTAAATATCATCCTGTAACTAAAGCATCAGCGATTAAAAATTTAGAGAGAATTAGTAAACCCGGTTTGAGGAAATATGTAAATACCGATAATATACCAAGAGTATTAAATGGTTTAGGTGTTGCGGTTTTGTCAACAAATAAAGGGGTCATGACTGACAAAGAAGCTCGTAGAGAGAAAGTTGGTGGTGAAGTTTTATGTTACATCTATTAAACTATTAAAGAATGTCTCGAATTGGTAAATTACCCGTAAAATTACCCGAAAAAGTTGCAGTTAATGTAAACTCAGATAATTTGGTTACTGTTAAAGGACCGCTTGGTGAGCTTAGTCAGCTTGTTGATCCTTCCATTTCTGTTATTGTTAATGAAACAGAAATTATTTTGAACAGAAAATCTGATGAAAAAGAACAAAGGGCGAAACACGGATTGTATAGATCACTTATTTCAAACATGGTTACTGGGGTTTCTGAAGGATTTCAAACTCAGCAAGAACTCGTGGGTGTTGGCTATAAAGCCGAATGTAACGGTCAATTGTTAGAGCTTGCTTTAGGCTATTCTCATACTATTTTGTATGAATTGCCACCTGAGATTACAGTTGAGGTAAAAAGTGAAAAACGTGGTAACTCTACCGTAATTTTTAAAAGTATCGACAAACAACTTGTAGGTCAAGTGGCAGCAAAACTGCGCTCTCTACGTCCACCAGAACCCTATAAAGGTAAAGGTATAAAGTTTGTTGGCGAAGAGTTACGTAGAAAAGCTGGTAAATCAGCTAAAGTTTAATTAGTAAAAATCAGAGAAATGGCTTTATCTAAAATTGAAAGAAGAAAAAAGATAAAACGCAGAATTCGGAAAAATGTGTTCGGAACTACCGAAAAACCTAGAATGTCTGTGTATCGAAGTAATAAACAAATTAGTGTTCAGATTATTGATGATGTTCAGGCTAGAACCCTTGTTTCTGCTAGCTCAATAAATAAAGATATTGAGAGTGTTAAAGGGACAAAATCTGAAAAAGCAGCAATGGTTGGAAAAATGATTGCAAAAAATGCAATCGAAGCAGGTATAAATGAAGTAATTTTTGATAGAAACGGTTATCTGTATCATGGTAAAGTTAAGGCTTTGGCTGATGGTGCAAGAGAAGGCGGACTTAAACTATAATAAGATATGTCAAACAACATCAGAAGAATAAAAACTAGTGATCTGGAATTAAAAGACAGATTAGTTAGCATCCAAAGAGTTACGAAAGTTACTAAAGGTGGACGTACATTTACTTTCTCGGCAATTGTTGTTGTCGGAGACGAAAATGGAATTGTCGGATATGGATTAGGCAAAGCAGGGGAGGTTACTACTGCTATTGGTAAAGGTGTCGAGGATGCTAAGAAAAACTTACTAAAAGTGCCGGTATATAAAGGAACTATACCTCACGAACAAAATGCAAAATACGGTGGGGCTAAAGTGTGGTTAAAACCTGCGGCTTCTGGTACTGGTGTTAAAGCTGGTGGTGCTATGCGTGCTGTTCTCGAAAGTGTTGGTATTACTGACGTACTTGCAAAATCTAAAGGCTCCTCAAATCCGCATAATCTCGTTAAAGCTACTATTCTTGCTTTAACTGAGTTAAGAGATGCTAATGATGTAGCTTATCAAAGACAAGTGAACCTCGATAAAGTATTTAACGGATAAAAAGTTTATTATGGCGAAAATTAGAATAACTCAGGTTAAAAGCAAAATTGGCAGTACATTGCGTCAAAAAAGAACTTTAGAAGCTCTTGGAATTAAAAAATTACACAATCATGTAGAGTTAGAGGCTACACCTCAGATTTTAGGAATGGTAAGTAAAGTATGCCACTTGGTAAAAACAGAAGATATTTAAAAACTATTAAACGAGATAAATTATGGATTTAAGTTGCTTAAAACCGGCTGAAGGAGCTGTTAAAAATAGAAAACGAATCGGTAGAGGTCAAGGATCTGGTCGGGGTGGTACTTCCACTAGGGGGCATAAGGGTGCAAAATCCAGATCTGGTTATAAAAGAAAAATCGGATTTGAAGGAGGACAAATGCCTTTGCAAAGAACTTCACCTAAATTCGGCTTTAAAAATAGAAATAGGATTGAATACAAAGGTATAAATGTTGCTACTTTGCAACTTTTGGCTGATAATAAAAATATTCTTATTATTGATGCTAATATTCTTATCGAAAATGGATTGGCCAATAGAAAAGACTTAATTAAAATTTTAGGTAACGGCGAATTAAAAGCTAAATTAAGTGTTAAAGCTAATGCTTTCTCTAAATCAGCAATTGAGAAAATTGAAGCTGTTGGTGGTAACGTTGAAAAATTTTAATAAATGAAAAGATTTATAGAAACCATAAAGAACATCTATAAGATCGAAGATCTACGGCACAGAATTCTTCTGACCATAGGTTATATACTTATTTATAGATTAGGTGCACATATTGTATTGCCAGGTATCGACCCAAATCAATTAGCGGGTCTCGAAAGTCAAACCGCAACAGGTGTTCTAAGTCTGTTGGATATGTTTTCTGGAGGTGCTTTTTCTAACGCATCAATATTTGCTTTGGGTATTATGCCTTATATTTCTGCAAGTATTGTTGTTCAGTTATTAGGTATTGCTGTTCCTTATTTTCAAAGATTACAGAGAGAAGGTGAAAGCGGTAGAAAGAAAATCAATCAAATTACTAGATATTTAACCATAGCAATTTTGTTGCTTCAAGCACCGACGTATGTTGCAAATTTACATGCTCAGTTAGCCCCACAAGCTTTTGTGCTTACTGGAACATTCTTTACTATTTCTTCGGTGTTAATACTTACCGCAGGCACAATGTTTGTTATGTGGTTAGGTGAAAAGATTACCGATAGAGGTATTGGTAATGGAATTTCGCTAATTATTATGATAGGTATTATTGCACGATTGCCTTATGCGTTTCTTGGTGAAGCTATTACCAGATTTGAAGAGATTGGCGGTGGATTGATACTGTTACTGCTTGAAATTGTCGTGTTATTTGTTATCTTTATGGTTTCAATTGCACTCGTTCAAGCGGTAAGACGAATACCTGTGCAGTATGCTAAAAGAGTTGTCGGCAACAAACAATATGGAGGGGTTAGACAATATATACCTCTAAAAGTTAATGCTGCTGGTGTAATGCCAATCATTTTTGCACAAGCTTTGATGTTTGTTCCAATGATGCTTGCAGGGTTTGGTGGCGAAAACATGAGTTCTTTTGCTGCCGCATTTGCTAATTACACTGGGTTTTGGTATAATTTTACGTTTGCAATTTTAATAATAGTCTTTACGTATTTTTATACTGCAGTAACAATAAATCCTGGGCAAATGGCTGATGATATGAAGAAAAATGGAGGCTTTATTCCAGGAATAAAACCAGGTAAAAAAACAGTAGAGTTTCTTGATACGATAATGTCAAGAATTACATTACCAGGCTCTATTTTCTTGGCATTTATTGCAATACTGCCTGCATTGGTTATGTTGGCAGGTGTAAACGGACAATTTGCGCAGTTTTTTGGGGGGACATCTCTATTGATACTTGTGGGTGTTGTACTTGACACTTTGCAACAAATAGAAAGTCATTTGTTAATGCGTCATTACGACGGATTAACAAAAAGTGGTAGAATTAAAGGCAGAGGTTCTGCTTCTGCAATTTAAAATAGGTTATTTGATGATATTTATTAAGTCGAAAGAAGAGATTGAATTATTGCGTCAGAGTAATTTGCTGGTGTCGAGAACACATGCAATGTTGGCGGCTGAGATTGTTGAAGGCGTATCAACTCTCAAACTCGACAAATTAGCTGAGGAGTTCATTAGAGATAATGGTGGTATCCCAGGTTTTTTAAATTACAACGGCTTTCCTAATACTTTATGTGTTTCGATAAATGATGTTGTTGTTCATGGAATACCAAAAGGAAATCAGCTAAAATCTGGAGACATTGTTTCAATTGATTGTGGAGCAGTTGTTAACGGATACCATGGAGATTCTTGCTATACTTTTGAAGTTGGTGAAGTTAATAAAGAGGTTAAAGCTTTGTTGGTGTGTACTAAAGAAAGTTTATACAAAGGAATTGAGCAGGCAGTAGCGGGGAATAGATTAGGTGATGTGGGATATGCTATTCAAAATCATGCAGAGTTACATGGTTATTCGGTTGTCAGAGAATTGGTTGGGCATGGCATAGGTCGAAACTTACATGAGGAACCAGAGGTTCCAAATTATGGAAGAAAAGGCAAAGGTCTTAAATTGACTGAGAACATGACAATCGCGATTGAGCCAATGATTAATATGGGGAGAAAAGAAATTTTTCAGGAAAGTGATATGTGGACAATCAAAACAAAAGATGGTAAACCGTCTGCTCATTTTGAGCATTCGATAGCCATCACAAAAGGTAAGGCAGATATTTTATCTGATTTTAGTTTAATTGAAGAGGTTTTAAATAATTAAAGATTAATGATTTTATGGCAAAACAGTCTTCTATAGAATTAGACGGAACAATAATTGAGGCATTATCAAATGCTATGTTTCGTGTTGAACTTGAGAACGGGCACACTATTATAGCTCATATCTCAGGTAAAATGCGAATGCATTACATTAGAATTTTGCCTGGTGATAGAGTTAAACTGGAAATGTCACCTTACGATTTAACAAAAGGTCGTATAACATACAGGTACAAATAATTAAAGAATGTAAAAATGAAAGTAAGGACATCTGTAAAAAAGAGAAGTGACGATTGTAAAATTGTGAAGCGAAAAGGGGTAATATTTGTGATTAACAAAAAAAATCCTAGATTCAAACAACGTCAGGGTTAGAATTAAGTTTATAATAATTAAAAATAACGTAAGAATATGGCAAGAATAGCGGGTGTAGATATACCGGATAAAAAGCGTGGTGAAGTAGCGCTTACCTACATCTTTGGGATTGGTCGAAGCAGAGCTAATAAGATTTTGCAAGAGGCTGATGTTGATATTAATATCAAAGCTAAAGATTGGAACGATGATCAAATTGCTGCAATTCGTCAGGCAGTTGGTAAATATCGCCTCGAAGGTGAATTAAGATCCGAAGTGCAATTAAACATTAAACGTTTACAAGATATCGGGTGTTATAGAGGTATCAGGCATCGTATAGGTCTTCCTTTGAGAGGTCAAAAAACCAAAAACAATGCTAGAACTCGTAGAGGTAAAAAGAAAACTATTGCCAACAAAAAGAAATAATTAAGATATGGTTAAGAAAGCAAAAACAGCAAAAAAACGTGTAGTAAAAGTTGAGTCCACAGGACAGGCTCATATTCATACTTCGTTTAATAACATTATCGTTACATTAACCAATAACGATGGTCAAGTTATTTCATGGTCGTCTTCTGGAAAAAACGGCTTTAGAGGTAGTAAGAAAAATACTCCTTATGCTGGACAAATGGCTTCCGAAGATTGTGGTAAAAAGGCCTTTGAACTAGGTTTACGTAAAGTTAAAGCTTATGTAAAAGGACCAGGCGCTGGTAGAGAATCTGCTATGAGAACATTGCATAATATCGGCATTGAGGTTACAGAAATTGTTGATGTTACTCCATTACCACATAATGGATGTCGCCCATCAAAGAGAAGAAGAGTATAATTTTCAATATTAAAGTTTATAGTAATGGCTAGATATAGAGGACCACAAACAAGAATTGCAAGAAAATTTGGTGAACCAATTTTCGGACCAGATAAAGTACTGGATAAAAAGAACTATCCCCCAGGAGCTCATGGGTTAAATAAAAAAAGAAGAAAAACTTCAGAATATGGTATTCAGCTTAAAGAAAAACAAAAAGCTAAATATACCTATGGAATTCTTGAAAAGCAGTTTAGAAATATTTTTGCAAATGCTACTGCTGCAAGAGGTGTTACTGGTGTAGTTTTACTTCAAATGTTGGAATCAAGACTCGATAATATCGTGTTTAGGTTAGGAGTAGCACCTTCGAGAGCTGCTGCAAGACAAATGGTAACACATAGACATATCCTCGTTAATGATGCGATTTGTAATATCCCTTCGGCTGGTGTTAAGCCTGGTGATATAATTTCAGTTCGTGAAAAATCAAAATCTCTCGAAATTATTACCGAATCCCTTAGTGGTTTTAATCACAGCAAATATCCTTGGATAGAGTGGGATGAAAACATTATGGGAGGTAAATTTATGTCTGTTCCTGAAAGAGAAGACATACCAGAAAATATTAAAGAGCAGTTAATAGTTGAATTGTATTCAAAATAAAAGATAATTAAATGGCAATTTTAGCGTTTCAAAAACCTGACAAAGTGATTATGCTCGAAGCTGATGAATTTCATGGAATATTTGAATTTCGTCCGCTGGAACCAGGATACGGTATTACAATAGGTAATGCTTTAAGGAGAATATTGCTGTCTTCATTAGAAGGCTTTGCAATTTCATCTGTAAAGATTGATGGTGTTGACCATGAGTTCTCTACTATACCTGGTGTAATGGAAGATGTCTCAGAGATAATCCTACAGCTTAAACAAATCAGGTTTAAACAACAAATCGAAGATGTAAATCAGGAAAATGTGACTGTTAATATCTCTGGTCAAGATGAATTTAGAGCTGGCGACATTGGTAAATTCTTGTCAGGCTTTAAAATATTAAACCCCGATTTGTTAATCTGTAGAATGAACTCAGATGTTAGTTTGAGAATGGAGTTGAATGTTATTAAAGGGCGTGGATATGTCCCACCTGAAGAAAATAGACCAATTGATGAGGTTATTGGAGTTATTCCTATTGGGGCAATTTTTACACCTATTCGTAATGTGAAATATTTTATCGAAAATATGCGGGTAGAACAAAAAACTGATTATGAAAAACTAATTTTTGAAATTAATACTGATGGTTCAGTTTTTCCTAAGGAGGCTCTTAAAGAAGCTGCTAAAATATTGATACATCATTTTATGTTGTTTTCAGATGAGAAAATTACCCTTGATAGCGATGATAAACACGAAAATGATGAGTTTGATGAGGAAGTGCTTAGAATGCGTCAATTACTTAAAACTAGACTAGTTGACCTAGACCTCTCAGTACGTGCTCTTAATTGCTTAAAAGCTGCCGAAGTAGAAACCCTTGGAGATTTAGTGCAATTTAATAAAACAGATTTATTGAAATTCAGAAACTTTGGTAAAAAATCTTTAACAGAATTAGAAAACCTTTTGGATATTAAAAATCTGAATTTCGGAATGGATACATCAAAATATAAGTTAGATAAGGAATAATATTGTAAGAAATGAGACACAACAAATCAATAAATCATTTAGGGAGAACTAGTTCACATAGAAAAGCTATGTTGTCAAACATGTCATCCTCCTTGATTATACATAAACGTATAAGCACTACTGTAGCTAAAGCTAAAGCTCTTAAAAAATATATTGAGCCACTAATAACTAAAGCAAAAACTGATACTACTCATAATCGTAGAATAGTGTTTAGTTATCTTGAAGATAAAAATACAGTGGCAGAGCTTTTTCGCGAAGTTGCTGTAAAAGTTGGTGATAGACCAGGTGGATATACTCGTATCTTGAGAACAGGTACTAGGTTAGGCGATAACGCTGACATGTGCATCATTGAATTGGTGGACTATAACACAGCTATGTTGGAAGCTAAAGAAAGCAAAAGTAAAACTGGTCGTCGTTCACGTAGAACAAAAACTACAAGTACTCAAACTCAGGGAAAAACTGGGGACACTAAAACAACTATAGTTAAAGATGTGGAAAAAGAGGTTAGTGAAGTTGTGGTAGATGTTGTAGAAACTGTCGAACAAACTGAAAAACTTGTCGAAGACAAAGTAGAAGAGATTGTAGAGGATGCCAAAGATGTGCTTACATCTGCCGAAGAGAAGATTGAAAAAGTTGCTGGGGCTGTCGAAGATGTGGTCGATGACGTTATTAATAACATCGAAGAGAATAACAACGATACCGAAAAAGACAAATAATAATATGTAAGTATAAATATTTAATTAGGGGATAGGTATTATCTCCTTTTTTTTGTATATTTGGAAAAAAAATAACATTAATATAAATTATTATGGGACAAATTGCAAATATTCATGCGAGACAAGTTTTGGATTCAAGAGGAAATCCAACAATTGAAGTTGAAGTTTATACAACAACAGGTGTCATTGGACGTGGTGCCGTGCCAAGTGGAGCGTCCACAGGGGCACACGAAGCTGTTGAGTTGCGTGACGGAGATAAAAATAGATTTCTTGGTAAAGGTGTGAAACAAGCGGTTTATAATGTTGCTAATACAATAAACGAGCATCTAAAAGGATTTTATGTGGACGATCAGCTGAGTATTGATGCAGCGATGATTAAACTTGACGGTACAGCCAATAAAGGTAATCTTGGAGCTAATGCGATACTTGGTGTTTCCATGGCATGTGCTCAAGCAGCAGCACAAGAACACGGAATGGCATTGTATAATTATCTGGGTGGAGTAAATGCACGTACATTGCCAATTCCTATGTTGAATATTTTAAATGGTGGACAACATGCCGATAATAAAATTGACATTCAGGAATTTATGGTTATGCCAATTGGAGCACCTACATTTAGCGAAGCTCTTAGATGGGGAACAGAAATATTCCACAATCTAAAAGATGTATTAAAAAAATCAGGATATTCAACAAATGTCGGTGATGAAGGTGGTTTTGCACCAAACCTAAATTCTAACGAAGAAGCTATTGAGTTCGTCTTAAAAGCAATCGAAAAAGCTGGATACAAACCTGGTAAGGATGTCTTTATATCAATTGATGCAGCAGCTTCCGAATTTTACGATAAAGACAAAAAGCTATATATACTGGAATCTAACGGTAAAGAAATGTCTTCTTCTGATCTTGTAAATTATTGGGCAAATTGGGCATCAAAATATCCTCTTATATCTATCGAAGACGGGCTTGACGAAGATGATTGGGACGGCTGGAAAGAATTAAACGACAAAATTGGAAAAAAAATACAAATTGTAGGAGACGACCTTTTTGTTACAAATGTTGACAGATTGACCAAGGGAATCAAAAATGGAAGTGCAAACTCAATACTTATAAAGCTTAATCAGATTGGAACAGTTACAGAAACTATTGAAGCTGTAAATTTAGCTCATTCTAATAGTTATACTGCTGTTATTAGCCACCGCTCTGGAGAAACCGAAGATGTTTTTATTGCAGATCTTGCAGTAGCTTTAAATACTGGATTAATTAAAACTGGCTCTGCTTCACGAAGTGATAGAGTTGCAAAATATAACCAGCTTCTTAGAATTGAAGAGGCTCTCGGAGAAAATGCGTTTTATCTTGGACAAAATTTTAAATTTGTCAGATAACGACATTTTGACATACTATTAATCTCGACGCTGCCTGTTTTGTCCATTTTTGTCAGTTTTTCTATACTGGCATAGTTTTGGCAAATCACGCAGTGTTGATTTGTATTTATGTTAAACATTTTAAAAAGATAAAATTATGGCTAAAATTGGAAGACCAATGTCAGGGAAAGTGATGATTCAGCCTCAAGAAGCTGAACAAAAAACTTCAAGTGGAATTATAATCCCTGACTCCGCACAAGAGAAACCACAAAAAGGTAAAATCGTCGCTGTTGGAAATCAAAAGGCTGATGAGCCTATGGAAGTTAAAGTGGGAGATGTCGTTCTATATGGTAAATATAGCGGTACTGAAATTAAAATTGATGATAAGGATTATCTTATCATGAATCAAACAGATCTTTTATTAGTGGTAGAAGAATAATATTGGTTAAATTGTAAAAAAAATTAGATTATGGCTAAAGAAATTAAATATGATATAGAGGCAAGAAATTTGCTAAAACAAGGTGTTGATGCTCTCGCAGATGCTGTGAAAATTACATTAGGCCCTAAAGGAAGAAATGTCGTAATAGATAAAAAATTTGGTGCCCCACAAATTACTAAAGATGGAGTAACTGTCGCTAAAGAAATTGAGCTAAAAGATCCATTTATGAATATGGGTGCTCAGATGGTAAAAGAAGTTGCATCCAAAACTAATGACGATGCTGGAGACGGAACAACAACCGCTACTATTCTTGCTCAGTCCATTATTAGCGTTGGATTGAAAAACGTTACTGCTGGCGCAAATCCTATGGATTTAAAACGTGGTATCGACAAAGCTGTTGCAAAAGTTGTGGAGCAATTGCATAAAACAAGTCAAAAAGTTGGTGATGATAATAAAAAAATTGAGCAGGTAGCGACAATTTCGGCAAATAATGAAAGTTCTATTGGTAAAGACATAGCTCTAGCAATGGATAAAGTAAAAAAAGAAGGAGTAATCACTATTGAAGAGGCTAAAGGTACTGCAACCGAAGTTAAAGTCGTTGAAGGTATGCAATTCGATAGAGGATATATATCTCCTTATTTTGTTACTGATAGTGATAAAATGGAAACAGTTTTGGATTCTCCATATATTCTAATTACTGACAAAAAGGTATCTTCAATGAAAGACTTATTGCCAGTTCTTGAACCAGTAGCACAAGACGGACATCCTCTTTTAATAATTGCCGAAGATGTAGAGGGCGAAGCTCTTGCAACTTTAGTAGTAAATAGATTAAGAGGAACACTCAAAATTGCTGCAGTTAAAGCTCCTGGATTTGGCGATAGAAGAAAAGAAATGTTGCAAGATATTGCAATATTAACTGGTGGCGAAGTAATTACCGAAGAAAGAGGATTAAAACTCGAAAATGCTACTATAACTCAACTTGGCAGAGCTCAAAAAATCGTTATTGATAAAGAAAATACTACAATAGTTGACGGAGCTGGAAGTAAAGAACAAATTCATGCTCGTGTTGCTCAAATAAAAAAACAAATTGAGGTTACTACTAGTGATTACGACCGCGAAAAATTACAAGAACGCTTAGCAAAACTTGCTGGTGGAGTTGCTGTAATTTATGTTGGCGCTGTTACCGAAGTAGAAATGAAAGAAAAGAAAGACAGATATGAAGACGCTTTGTCGGCTACTCGTGCGGCTGTCGAAGAAGGAATAATACCAGGTGGTGGCGTGGCTTACATTCGTGCTATTCAGACAATTAAAGACCTTAAAGGTGCAAACGATGACGAAACTACCGGGGTAGCAATAGTGCTAAGAGCTTTAGAAGAGCCGTTGCGTAGAATTGCCGAAAATGCTGGTAAAGAAGGTTCGGTGGTTGTTCAAAAAGTGAAAGAAGGAAAAGGTGATTTTGGATATAATGCTCGTACAGATGTTTATGAAAATCTTATGGAATCTGGAGTTATTGACCCAACCAAAGTCGCTCGTATTGCTCTTGAAAACGCTGCCAGTATCGCTGGAATGCTATTAAGTACAGAATGCGTAATTGCTGATATACCTGAAGAAAGTGGCGCAGCAATGGGAGCTCCAGGTATGGGAGGAATGGGTGGTATGGGAGGAATGATGTAATCCCCCAGTTTTGAAATGATTAAAGATAGTAAGACCTCTTTATTGGGTCTGAAGCAATGTACCTATATATATAGCTCTCCAAATTTGGAGAGCTTTTTTTTTGAAGAAATAATTTATTGGGTGTGTTGGTATCATTTTGGGTTTATTATAAATTTATTAATCTTTTGTAAAAAACTTACTGTTTTATTGGTGAGACGTATGGACGCTTTATTGTTATCAGATAATTTGATAGCAGCAATAGCATCACACGAAAAATTTATTTTAAATATTTCTTTATCATGACTACATAAATACCATTCTATTTTTACTACGGTAGGTTTAGTAGAATAATAATCGTGTCCACTAAAATTATGAAATTTTGTTGCGTTATCCCAAGTTAAAATATATGCCCCCTCTTTATTTGGATAAATGGCATTTTTTGGTGTGTACAATAATTCATCTTCATATTCCAACACAATAACACTAGCATATTTGTCTCTGTTTGTAATGTTTGTTAAGTCAAGTTCAAACCCTATTTCTTTGGTTGAAGTGTTTAGAGAAATACTTGAATCAGAAAGTAGGTACGCTTTTTTAATCGTGGAATGAAATCCTTCAATGCTAATTTTATTGTTTTCTGGAAATTGGAGAACATGAAGATATAATTTCTTGTCTTGTTTTGTAATTAGTCCCCAATCTTGGGGATCTATTGGAGCTACTGTTGTGCCATATACTGCCTCGCCATTTACTTTTAGCCAATTACCTATACCCTCGAGTACTTGTTGTTCAAAAGATACAATAGCTCCATCTCCTTGAGGGCCAATATTTAGTAAATAGTTTCCTCCTAAACTTACAACACTTAATAAATCGTGAATTTTTTCATTTGTTTTTTCTTCTACACTACGTCTTTCTTGCCAAGAGCGGTAGCTCCATGTTTCATTAAACATTGAAGCTGGAGTTTGCCAGGGAACGGCTAATTTAAAATCAGGTTTAAGATTATCTCCCATAACGACGAAATCTCCTTGGTTATTCCAAATTCTGCCACTAATCATACAATTGGGTTGTAAGTTTTTTACAAGTGTTGCTATTTCTTTACTTTGATTGTATGTCGGAGAGCCCATATCAAACCAAATTTCGGAAATTTCACCATAATTAGTTAGCAATTCTTCAATCTGATTCAAATTATATTTATGATGTAGAGCAGGTATTGAGTCTGAATTTCGGACAGAAGTAAAAGGCATTGCTCCTTCATAATCCCAATCAATCAAAGAAAAATACACGCCAAATTTAAGATTATGTCGTTTACATGCTTCGGATAAATCTTTAAGAATATCTTTTTTGTATGGACTTGCATCAACAATATCAAATATTGTGAATTTAGAATCGAACATACAAAAACCATCGTGGTGCTTTGCTGTTATGATAATAGATTTCATTCCCGCTTTATGAGCCAATATAGCAACCGAATCGGCGTTCCATTTAGTGGGATGAAATTGATTTGCTAATTTTCGATAGTCCTCGGTAGAAATTTGTGCGTGACCCTTTATTTGTTCACTATACCCATTAATTTTTTGTCCTTCCCAAACGCCTGCTGGTATTGAATAAACTCCCCAATGAATAAACATAGAAAATTTTTGGCTTTCCCAATTAGTCATCGTGTTTTGGGTAGGATTATCCTCTATGTGTTCAGGCGTTGAGTTGTTTATATTACAGGATATTGCTGATAAAATAACACAGGTTGCTATGAGTGTTCTTGAAAGCGATTTAATATTCATAACTATGTTTTTAATTTCATTTTTGCTTGCAGTCGAACTAGTGTCATTATGAATATTATTTGCTCAATAATCCCTTGGGGATTACATCTTCTGACTTAAAAAATCTTGCGTTTAAACCGAGGAAAACGAAAAATAAGCATAAAATCAAAAAGAAATGGCTAAGGTCATTCATATTAAAAATATATAGAAAATTAAACTCAGTATTATGAAATATGCTAGGGAAAATTGCCAAAAATATTCCGAAAAATAGATACAAATTATGCTTTACTTGATTTTTTACCATATCTACAATATATATAGGGGTCAAAATTCCTATCAACGAAACAACAAAATTTATTTTAACAATAATAAAACCCTCATAAAAAAACAGAAGTAAAATATAAATTGTTAATTGTAATTTAATAAAAATAATAAACTTAGATTTGAATTTTTCATTATTAAATAGTAATGTAGAGCCTAATTCAAGGAAATAAGTGGCAAATCCTGCTAATAACCAACTAATTTTATGCAAATAAATGCCAAAATAATAATGCAGTCCATGAGCAAAGGCAGCTACAAAAGAAGACAGCCCAAGTAAAAGAAAGAATTGGGCGAAATACTCCTGCTGCTTAAAGTCGCTATTGGTCAGCAACTTAACAAAGAATGCGATACAGAAAAAGCCCATTATGAAATCGCTGATTATTGTTCCTGGCTCACGTATTACAAGTCCCCACAAATTTATTTCTCCTAAAATCATTGTGCGAAAATAATCTAAATTAAGTAAAGAACAAGAATAAAATATAATCATATTTAAAGGGTAGTTTTACAATTTATTTTTATTTGATGAATATAATTACCTACCAGACAAAATATTCTAAGAGTTTTATCTGTTATAGTATAGAATTTGCTTAAAAGAAATAAATTTGTATTTGAAAAAATTGTTGATGCGTAGTCTAATTATTTACATATTAGTTGTTTTAGGAATTGGTTGTTCTGTGCAAGCTTCTGAAGTTTTTGGTACTGCCAAAGAATATGCAGGTAATGAACTTATTTTTTATCGCTATAACGACAGAATAACTTTTATTAAAGAAGAGATGTTTCGTTTGACAATTGATTCTATTGGTAAATTTTGGGTAAAGTTTGATTTAGAAGAAATCACTTATGTTTTTGGAGAATTTGGTATTTATCATGCTTACTTTTTTGTCGAGCCAGACAAAGAATACGAGATTATTCTACCGCCATTCGCCGAAAAAGAGGCAAAAGATATTTTTAATCCGTTTTTTATGTCAGAGAAAGTGCATATAGGAATTAAAAACATGAAAAAAACAGATTTAAACTATCTGATAATTGATTTTGATTACTATTATTCCAGATACCATGATCTAAAATTACTTGACATTTACTCATTAGGACTCAAAACAGGTGTGGATACGTTTATCAATGAAATTAACAAACGATACGAGTATGCTGATGATAGTTACTTTAAAGAATATAAAAAATATCGTGTCGCTGCATTAAAGAATCTGGCTACTCAAAAACAATATGAGCAGGCACTTATTTTTGCATATTTTACCAAAGACACTATATTATATGATAATCCAGCATATATGGATTTGTTTAATAATATTTACAGCAATTATTTTGACAAGTATTTAATCTCAAAAAATGGGGCTTATCTTTTTGCGGTAATCAATTACGGACATAGTATTACACGTCTTCATAAACTTCTGTTACAACATTTTGAGCTTAAAAACAAACAATTTAGAGAACTGGTTATTTTAAAAGGGATTAATGATAGTTTTGCCAATAAAAATCTTTCGTGGTTGCCGCTTTTGTTAACTTTAGACTCACTTTATATTTCAACTGATTATCAAAAGCATCAAACAATATCACAAAATATCGCTGACAATGCTTTAAGTCTTGCAAAGGGAACAATTGCACCACCATTTGAACTCCCCGATTCTGTTGGGAATATTAAAAAACTTACTAATTACAGAGGTAAGTATGTGTATCTTAATTTCGCAAATACCACAACTTATACTTCTCAAAATGAATTCGAGCTTATAAAAAATATTTATTTGCGATACAAAGCTTATTGTGTTTTTATTACTGTGCTTACAGATGAGAATCGCCAAAAGGCAACAAAATTTATGACCGATAATAAATATGAATGGGAGTATTTGTTTACTGAAATAAATTCTGATGTTATAAACACCTATAAAGTTTCAACATATCCAACTTATTATTTTATAGACCCTAATGGAACCTTATTGGTATCTCCAGCACCCTCTCCAATAGATAATTTTGAGACTTATTTGTTTAATATTATTGAAGGTAGTGGACTTAAGAAACCCTAATAAGAAAATTGCCATTGTTTTATTGTTGTTATAATAAGTGTTGGATTGGAATTTGCAATGTTAATTATTACAGCACTTCCCAAATTATATTTGCTAATTATATCATCTACAAACATTTTGCGTACAGTTAAAATATAGATTTTTTCTTGATAATTTTTAATCTCATTAAGAAAATCTGACCAGCCCTTGTTCTGTAGTTCTAACAGACCAATTTCGTCAATAATTATTACATCATTATTTTCAACTGACTTTTTTAATGATTGCTTTCCAAATTCTAAACCCTGCTTTACAATTGACCACCTTATGTTGTTTTCGGAATTAAGCATGTCGCCTTGTTGTAAAAAAGGAGTTTTAAAGTCTGATTTAATATCAACAATATCATAACCGATGCAGTTATTATCAACGAGCTGTTTTGCTGATAGAACGCCTCCAAAATTTATTTTATGCTCTGTCAATAAGCTAATTATGTCTTTAATAAAAGAGGTTTTTCCTTCATTTTTTTCTCCAGTTATTATGATTACTCTATGTTTTATTTTGTAACTCTCTGATATCTCTTTGATACGAGCATCTGCTTCTAAAAGGACGGAGTGAAAAACTGTTCCAGGTGATTTGATTGCTGATTTAAAATCAGGTAGTGCGGCAATAAAGTCAGGTAAACTTTCTGTAGCAAGCTCAAGAGCAATAGGTAATTGCTTAAACGATGTCTTACTAAAAAAAGCACGTATTTTCGGATTGTATAATTCAACAGCAATGACCGAAAAACCTAACACTATAATTATTGCTCTAAAATTCATTTGAACTCCAGCAATAATACCGTTAATAAGATAATTTTCATCGGAATGTAATCTTGAAAACACAAAAACTGTAAGCATGGTAATAATTGCAAAAATTATCCAAAATTTAGGCTTGGAGATTTTCTTTAAAGCTCGTCGATATCGCATTATCCATACTGAGGCAATCAAGATGGTTACAAAACTCCAAACATACCAACTTGTAAATTTTAAAACTAAAAACCCACAAATTATTAAGATAATGTCAGTAATCAACCAGGTAGTAGAATGTTTTATGTCCTGTGTTTGGTTCTTTTGTAAAGTGTTTTTGTTCAATTCAATATTTTCTGGATTATATGATTTATTCGCATTTATTTTACCAGCTTTAATTCCTATCAAAGCTGCCAAGATACCAAAAATCGCATGACTTAAAAGTAAAATAATTATTGGCAACCAGAGTAGATCAAAATGAATATTTATTTGTGTTTCGGCAATTTTCACGAGTCCTTTATAAATTTCGATAATATTCCAGCCATAAAAAATTATGTAGCTTATAATTTTTTGTACTAAGTTCCACGACATAGCCAAAACAGCACCAATAATAAAACCTAAATATGTTTTGCCAAGAAGTAGGATTGATATTTCAAGAAGTATAGCTTCGATAAAAATTGCTATCATCGGGCCAAATATCACAGCTGATGGTGACATTGTCTTCATTATAGCACAAATAAGTCCTGCTCGCCAAATTACTCCTTTTTCATTCCAAAGAAAAGCTGCCGAGATAAGTATTATTAACCCAATTGCGGTAAGGATATGGCCGCTAAATGGTATTTTTAGATTATGTAAAAAACTGCCGAATACAATTTCGGAAGCTGCCCAAATAGTGCCAATTACTGAGGCTTTTATCCATTTATCATTTAAAACAAGACTATTCATTAATTATACAAATTTTTTGTGCACAATATTGAAATAAATGATAAGCATTCGCTCCTTCTTGGATAAGCTTGAACAGTTGGACAGGACTGTTGTAGCGAGTTGCTCCTATTATGTTTACTCCATTTTTAAAAAGTATATCAGGAAGAATATTTGCACTTGGTCCAACAACAATAATTTGGGATTCTTTATTTGCTGATCCTAATAAACCATCTATAGTATTATTTACAAGACTTAAACCTGTTATTATTACAACATCTGAATTTGGAAGTATTGTTTTATATTCTTCGGCAGGGACATAGTATTTTTTATGTTCTTCAATAAAAATGTTCTTATCTAACTCCAAAACTTTAAGATTTGCGCCAGATTGGGATAAAAGCTCAATATACGACCTAAAAGCTCCAACTAAAGTTATTTTCCTCCCTGGTTTAATATCTATTAAATCAATTGGATCGGTGTTTTCGAGAATTTTGTATCCACCAGCTTCTCTTTGTTTAGCCGAAATTGCGTTTAAAACTGCAATACGTAAAGTGTCTATAAGGTTTGATTCTCTATCGAATTTGAATAAATCGGACACTTTTTGATTGCAATATTTTGAAGGAGAAAAATCGCCGTAATATCTGTTGTGTTTATTTGGACGGGATTGTTTCTGAAACAAAGTGCTTGCGACACCAATGCTGTTATCAGAGAGCTCAACTGCGGTCATATTTACACCAAATAAAACTTTACTAATCATCAACTCTTCAATTTCAGATTTGCAATTATGCAAAATAGTTTGATAAGTTTGATTTATTATTGTGTGCATAGTGAATATGTAATTTTAAATTGTAAAAGTAATAAAAATTTACAATTTGAAATTACATGCATATACTACATAAATAGTTTTATGCCCAAATATTGTGATTCGAAAGTTTTATCGGACAGTAGTAATTTTAATAATATTTAAAAGTGCCAGCTTTACAAATTAAGTGAAATTCCAGCAATAAGAAACACGATTAAATAAATTACAAAAATTATTACGCTACTAATTATCCCAACCAACAGTGCTGCTTTTGCCCAGTTTGCTTTGCTGGGGTTCCCGTTTCCAAAAGCCCAAACAAGCAACATAATAAAATTAATTAACGGAATTGCCATGATTATCATAACACCTATCCATTCTCCAATTTTTATGGGTGGATACAATTTGGGAGTGTTTTGATTATAGTTTTGTTGATAATTTTGAGCTTGTGGTTGTGGTTGTTGTTGTGGCTGTTGATATTGTTGTTGTGGCTGTTGATACTGAGCTTGGGGCTGTTGATATTGAACTTGTGGAGGCTGTTGTTGAGTTTGTTGAGGAACCTGCTGTGGTGGTTGTTGTGGCTGCTGTTGTTGTGGTGGTGGTTGCGGTGGTGGTATTTGATTTGGCAAAGCTGGCGTTGTTTGCTGTTGATTCGTTTGCTCTGGCTGTTTTGGAGCCCTTTGAGCCGGGTCTTGATAGTTTTCTTCCATAGCTAATAATAATTAAAATTTATAAAATAGTTGATTTACAATCATCAAATTTATGAAAAATATTTTAAAATGCGTTATTAATTTGTCAAATATATTCTATTATCTGCAAAAATCAGTTTACCAACTAAGAAAACTGAAAATGAAAAATGGTATTTTTCTATTGTGGATATAATTGGTGTTTTAGCACGAAATTCTCGTGCAAGAAAATACTGGAGCAATCTATAAATGAAATTAAAAGACGAAGAAGTGAGTTGTCCTAAAAAATCGGACAGTTAAAAATGCCAATATAATTTTAAAAAAATAAAAGAGAATAAAAATTTCTATAAAAAATATTGGATAGAACTAGATGTGTTTGATGTGAAATTAGATGAGTAAAATTTTATTTTTTCCAAGTAGCTGGGTTTTTACGCCATTCTTGCAATAGTTTGAGGTCATTTTCAGACACATAACCAGTTTCTAAAGCGTGTTCTATTAGCGAGTCATAATTACTTAAAGCAATAAGTTTTACATTTTCTTGATGAAAATTATCATCTGCTTTTTGGAATCCGTAAGTAAAAATAGCACACATCCCAATTACTTCGCAATGTGCTTCACGAATAGCTTTTACAGCACTAAGACTACTTCCGCCGGTAGAAATTAGGTCTTCGATAACCAATACTTTTTTCCCTGACTCTAAATATCCTTCGATTTGATTGCCCATGCCATGTTCTTTAGCTTTTGATCTTACATAAACAAAAGGCTTATTCATTGCTTTGGCAACTAATACTCCTTGTGCAATCGCTCCTGTCGCAACGCCAGCAACTACATCGAAGTCGGCAAAATGTTCTTTAATAACTTTTACAAATGAATCTGTAATAAAATTACGAACTTCTGGATATGATAAAGTTTTACGATTATCGCAATAAATAGGTGAAAACCAACCAGAAGCCCATGTAAAATGATTTGCAGGCTCTAATTTAATTGCTTTAATTTGTAAAAGTTTTGCAGCGATTTGTTTTGCAACTTGTTCCATTGAATTATGATTAAAATATTTTACAATAAAAAATTTATTCTATTATCAGAAAAAAAATCTGATGAGTCTTTTGGTGCAAAAATACGTTTTTCGGATAAAGATGTGCTACAAAACTCGCTAAATGTTTTTTTAGATACTAACAATTCGTTCTCAATAAATATTTACGGCATAAATAAGGGTGAGTATCAGCAATTTTTCACTGAGTATTTTATATTTATACAAGCTGCTGGTGGTATAGTTCGTAATTCTAAAAGAGAACTTTTGATTATTAAACGCTTAGGAGTTATAGACCTTCCAAAAGGAAAGTTAGAAGTAGGCGAATCCTCGGAAAACGCAGCTGTTAGAGAAGTGTGTGAAGAGTGTGGAATAATGCCTTTGGATATAATGTTAAATGATTTATTTGCAAAAACATATCACATTTATCCTTACAGAAAAGCTTTTGCTTTAAAAGAAACATTGTGGTTTAATATGGATTTTACTGGAAATTATAAATTATATCCTCAAACAAAAGAAGGCATTACCGATGTTTTATTCGTAAATCAATCTAAATTAAGGCATTATTTAAAAGATACTTACTCTTCATTACAAAATTTTTTTGATATTTTAAGTATTAATTAAAGTTCGATATAATTTTTTAAGTTCAGATCTAGGTATTAGTGAGTTGTTGGATTAAGAGCAATTGACTTTACTCGATTTAATCATGGTCTGAGTACGCTTATATAGTAATTTTGGTCTTTTTCTTATGTAATTATTTTTTTATTTTTTATTTTGAACAAAAATTTTAGGTTTTAATATTATTAATAGAATATATACTTATCTTTATAGTGTATAAATAAGTATTTCTAATAAAATTTAAAAATTATGAAAAAATCAAGCATGATTATTTTATCTGTCATTCTTGTGACAGGTTTGTTTGCATCATGTACTGGAGGTAAAGAAAAAACTCCTTCTGAAAGAATTATTGGAACTTGGGAAATTGTGGAAGCATCTGGTGCGTTTTCGGATAGTAATGTAGGTATGATTTACACGTTTGGTAAAGAAGGTGCATTTTCGCAAAAAAACAAGTATCTTGAAACAAAAGGAAAAGTAACTAAAATTGATGATGAAAGCTTTACCATTAAATTTGATGATTTACCTGATGCTGATTTTATTTACACTTACAAATTTGAGAATGAAACACTTAAGATTTAACTGGTTAGTTCTGATCAGGTGTTTACTTTAGAGAGAAAGTAATTTAAAAACAAAACACTGCAAAAATATTAGTTTTTTGCAGTGTTTTGTTTTTAAATGTAAAATTATCGTAAATTAGCTTGGCTACTGATTTATGATTAAATATATTACACATTACAAGCCTTTTTTTTTACTTCTTTTTCCTTGTTTTTGGTTCAAGCAAGTTTTTTTGTTTTGCGTAATCGCTCCATGATTTACAATTTGACTCTGATTTAATTTTATCACGTTGATAATAATGACATAGTGCTGCGGCTAATCCGTCTGTTGCATCTAATTGTTTGGGTAATTCTTCGAGTTTTAATAGTTTTTGCAACATTCCAGCAACTTGTTCTTTTGAGGCGGCTCCTGTTCCTGTTATTGCGAGTTTTATTTTGCGCGGTGCATATTCGAATATTGGAATGGTTCGTGTAAGAGCGGCAGAAATTGCTGCACCTTGTGCACGTCCGAGTTTTAACATAGATTGCACATTTTTTCCTTGAAAAGGAGCTTCAATTGCCAGTTCATCAGGGTTAAAACCGTCAATTAATTGTAATGTTCTTTCGTAAATATGCTTTAATTTATTAAAATGTCCATCCATTTTACGCATATCGACAATACCAAAACCTACCACTTCAACTGTTTTGCCTTTTTCATGGATAACACCATAGCCCATTATGTTTGTGCCTGGGTCTATACCTAATATTATACGGTCTTTAGACATTGTCATGGTTTTGCATCTGTCAATTTACGCAAGTTTTGACGAGCTTCAACTGTAAAAATACTTCCTGGATAATCAGCAATAAGTTTAAAATAAGCTTCTTCGGCTAAGGCGGTGTTTTTTAGTTTTTCTTGTATTAGAGCATATTTGAATAATGCATTATCGGCAAGTACATCATAAAAATAGACATCTGCAACTTCTTTATAAAGTTTTGATGCTTCATTGTAATTTCCAGTAGCTTCATAAATTTGAGCCTTTTTATACAATACGTCATCAATTAATGTGTGCGATGGATAAAGCTGTATTATTGAATCGAGACTTTTGAAAGCCAAATCGTATTGTTTTGAGAAAACATAAAAATCTGCACGAGCAAAAATTTGCATTGTAGTTTCAGTAGTATCAAGGTCAAAATTTTCGCTAATAAACAGGCTAAGCTCCATAGCATCATTAGCAATAAGTTTAGATGTACTGGATCTTAAAACATCAAGTTGTGCTTGTGACCACTTAAATTGGCCTGTATAATAAGCTAATTTCGCTTTTCTAAAACGAGCCTCATGTCCTATAGGAGATTCGAGCATTGCTTTTTCGACTTGAGCGTAAACTAAAATTGCATCCCAGGGATTCTTATTAAGAAAATATATATCGCCAAGCATTAATTTGATAATTTGTTCTTGCTCAGGTAAAAATCTTTTTTCACCTATACTTTTCTCAATAAGCTCTATTGCCTCTTGGTGTTTATCCAAATAAAAAGCTTTTACATTTACCAAAGCATAAATTATTTTGTATGATTCTCTGCGTAAAACCATACTTAGAGCCTCTGTTAACATTTGTTCCAATTCAATAAGTTCGGCTTTATCTGGATTTAAAACAGAGCTTGTTTTAACATATAGGACATTTAGATACTCTATGTAAGCAGAATTATAGATGTAATTTTCCTTTCCTTTTTTCATAAGATAATCAAATGCCTCTAAAGCTAATTCAAACTCTTCGTTTTCGTAAAGCATCATTCCAAAATTCAGAATATCGTTTTCACTTCCTGTTTTGGTTCGTTTATCAATAGCATAAAGTTGATTTAAAGCGACTCTAAATTTCCCAGCTTGTGTATAGTGCCATATAAGTAAGTGGTTGAAACTCATATTTTGAGGCTCTTGCTGTATTTTTTGAAAAATTGATGTTTCAATAACACTTTCGACACTTCCGTCAATGTCGTTTGCCATAACGTATTGTAAACGTGATTGCAAAGTGTTAAGTATGTTTGGATTGTTTTTCAGATGCTCTAGATAATAGTCCATCATACGTTGATAATCTCTTTGTATATAATATAGATTTCCTAATTCCATATTAAAATCTGTCAGCAGATAAGCTCCACCAGTTTTATATACTTGCTCTGCATACGAATATTGTCGATAGTTTATAAACATGGCGGCTGCACCAAATACGTTGTTTTTATTTCGTTTTACAAGTTCGATAACTTCGTTAAAAATATCTTCAGCGTCTTTAAACTTGTTGGAATTATAATACACCATGCCCAAGTCGATTTTGAGGTAAAAGTCGCTCTTATTTTTACGGCTCTCTTTTTTTAAGAACTTTTCAGCAATCTCATAATCTTTGAGTATAAACAAACAACGCAAATAATAATCTCTATTGTTTTTGTAGCCAGTTTCGTCGTAAAGTTTTTGATATAATTCGGCAGCCTTGTCGTACTCTTCATTTTTGTAATACTTTAGAGCTAATTGTGCATCATTGTTTTGAGCAAAACCCGATAATTGCATTACAAATAATACAATCAGAAGCAGGATGAAACGATATATTTGTTTTATTTTCAAATTGTGCAATTATAGTTTTAGTAATTGTAAAATAACGAAAAAGAACTCAATTTTCATATAATTTATTTAGATATTATATTAAAACCAGTAAAAGCACGCAGTACTTCGGGAATAATAATTCCTTCTTCGGTTTGATAATTTTCGATTATTGCAGCCATAATTCGAGGTAATGCAAGAGCACTACCATTAAGAGTATGAGCAAGTTTTGTTTTCTTTTCTTTTTCAGGTTTATATCTAAGTTTTAAGCGATTTGTCTGAAAGTCTTCAAAGTTTGAAACCGAACTGACTTCGAGCCATCTTTCTTGAGCCGCCGAAAAAACCTCGAAATCAAAAGTAAGAGCCGCCGTAAAACTAATATCTCCTCCACAGAGTCTCAGAATTCGGTAGGGTAGTCCTAATTTTATTAAGATATTTTCGACATGCGATTTCATTTCCTCAAGTGCTTGATATGATTCTTCGGGTTTTCTTATCTGTACAATTTCAACTTTATCAAATTGATGCAAACGGTTTAAACCACGAACATGAGCTCCCCATGAGCCAGCTTCGCGTCTAAAACAAGCCGAATAAGCCATGTTTTTTATTGGAAAATCATTTTCTGATAATATAACATCTCTATAAAGATTTGTTAAAGGTACTTCAGCAGTAGGAATTAGATATAAATTATCAGCAGTTGCATAGTACATCTGTCCTTCTTTATCGGGTAATTGTCCAGTTCCAAAACCGCTTTCTTCGTTTACAAGAAGTGGGGGTAATATTTCTGTATATCCTGCATTTTCGGCTTCATCAAGAAAGAAATTTATCAATGCTCTTTGAAGTTTTGCTCCTTTTCCAATATAAACAGGAAAACCTGCACCTGTAATTTTTGTCCCCAACTCAAAATCAATGATATTAAAATCTTTAATTAATTCCCAATGTGGTTTACTATTTATGAGATTAGGCATTACGCCGCCTTCTTTTATAATTTCATTGTCATTTTCGCCTTTGCCTGGTTTAACAGATTCATGAGGTAAATTAGGTAATTGAACAATCATTGAGTTTAATTCTTTCTCAATGTTTGTAAACGATATTTCGGCCTCTTTTATTTGGTCTTTTATTTCACCTGTTTTTTTTCTTGCTTCTTCTGCTTCCTCTTTTTTCCCTTGTGCAAAAAGTTTTCCTATCTCTTTTGAAATGTCATTCATTTGCATCTGCAAATTATCTTTTTTTAGTTGATATTCTCTTCTTTTATCATCACAAACGATAATATCTTCTACTAAACTTGCCGCATTAAAGTTCTTGATTTTCAAACGATTGATTACGTGGTCTTTTTGTTCTCGTATAAGTTTTATTGTCAACATGTTCTCTAATTTTTTATCGTGCGAAGTTATTAAAAATGTGTGAGATATAAAACAAGTATGTAGAATAATCAGTTTATCTGTTCATCAATAATTTAGGTTTTTATAAAGTCGAAATATTCATACTCGTTTTTAAACCTATTTTTTTTGTAAGGTAAAAAATCAAATTTGGGTGTAAGAACAGGTTCTCATAAAGTAGAAAATGAGTATTCTCAATAATTTGCAATGAATATTAAATAAAAAACGAATTGTTCAACTTAAATTTTTTTATCTTTGCAAAAATAACCTGTATTATTGATGAAACTTCATACAGAGCAATTAATAAAGAAATACGGAAATCGTACTGTCGTAAAGGGTGTAAGCGTTGAGGTTAAACAAGGCGAGATAGTTGGTTTGCTTGGACCTAACGGTGCTGGTAAAACGACTACTTTTTACATGATAGTTGGTTTAATTAGACCTAATCAGGGGCGTATTTTTCTTGATGATGTTGATATAACACGAGAACCTATTTATAAAAGAGCACGCAGAGGTATTGGTTATCTTGCACAAGAGGAGTCTATTTTTCAAAAGATGACTGTGCAGGATAATATTAAAGCGATTTTGGAAATGACCAAACTTAGCCGTAAAGAACAACTACGAAAAACTGCTCAACTTCTCGATGAATTTGGGCTTTCCCATATTCGTAAAAGTAAAGGCTTTCAACTTTCGGGTGGAGAACGCAGGCGAACCGAAATTGCGAGGGCATTAGCAATTGACCCCAAATTTATTCTCCTTGATGAGCCTTTTGCGGGAGTTGACCCAATTGCTGTTGAGGACATCCAAAAAATTGTGATGCACCTAAAAGAAAGAAATATAGGAGTTCTAATTACCGACCATAATGTGCATGAAACACTGTCAATTACAGATAGAGCTTACCTGCTTTTTGAAGGTGATATTTTGAAAAGTGGCTCTGCCCAAGAACTCAGTGAAGATGAACAAGTACGCAAATTATATCTTGGCGAAAATTTTGAACTAAGAAGATAATTTCTCTCAAATGTGTTATTAAACTGTCTTTTTATTAACTATCTCTATCGAAAAAAAATTAAATTTGCAATACTTGTAGTTATTGGTAGCTTTTGTTGATATGTTTCAACAAGTTCAGCCAATTTTTTAATTAAATATAATAATGAAAGAAGTATTTAAGCCAAAATTGTTTACCGTTTTAAAGAACGGATATTCAAAACAGATGTTTACAAAAGATTTGTTTGCGGGTATAATTGTCGGTATCGTGGCTTTACCATTAGCTATTGCTTTTGCAGTTGCATCAGGTGTTTCACCCGAAAAAGGAATAATTACTGCGATAATTGCAGGATTTATAATTTCTGCACTTGGAGGCAGTCGAGTCCAAATAGGAGGACCTACGGGAGCATTTATAATTATAGTTTATGGTATTGTAGCACAGTATGGTACTGGGGGCCTAATAATTTCGACTATTTTGGCAGGAATACTATTAATTATTTTTGGAGTATTAAAACTTGGTGCTCTTCTAAAATTTATTCCACATCCTTTAATTGTAGGATTTACGAGTGGAATCGCACTTGTAATATTTTCAACCCAAATAAAAGATGCCCTCGGACTTGATACAGGCACTTTACCAGCTGATTTTATTGACAAGTGGGCGGTTTACTTTAAAAGTCTTAGCTCAATCAATTTTTGGGCTGTTGGAATTACCTTGGGCACAATTTTTATTTCTCTGTTTTTCCGAAAAATCACTACTAAAATACCTGGCACTTTTGTCGCAATAATTCTAATGACTGCCGTTGTAGCAATTTTTAAAATGCCAGTAACAACAATAGAAACCCTGTTCGGAGATATCAAAGGAAGTTTTTCGTTTGAACTGCCCAACTTCGACTTCTCAAATATAAGTGTATATTTTGCCCCTGCTTTAACAATTGCTATTCTTGGAGCTATCGAATCACTATTATCTGCTGTTGTTGCAGATGGTATGATTGGTAGCAATCACCGAAGTAACACAGAGCTTATTGCACAAGGAATAGCTAACATTGTTACACCATTGTTTGGCGGGATTCCGGCAACAGGAGCAATTGCACGAACGGCGACTAACATTAAAAATGGAGGACGAACACCGATCGCCGGAATAGTACATTCAATAACACTATTACTAATAATGCTTTTTCTCGGTTCTTATGCAAAACTAATTCCGATGTCGTGTCTAGCAGGTATTTTAATAATAGTAGCCTATAACATGAGTGAGTGGAGATCATTTAGATCTATACTTAGAGGCTCAGCGTTTGATATAATTATTTTATTAACTACATTTTTCTTAACAGTATTAGTAGATCTTAGCATAGCAATACAAATTGGAGTAGTGCTTTCGGCAATTTTATTTATGAAACGAATGGCTGATAACGGACAAGCTATCCTTACTGATACCGATACCGAAATCGTAGAAAATTATGGGTCGTTACCTAAAGGTATCGAAGTATATGAAATTAGTGGCCCATTCTTTTTTGGAGCAGCTAAACATTATGCCGAAATGCTAAAAAATCACTCTTCGGCAACTGAAGTTATTATTATCCGAATGAGACATGTCCCTTTTATTGATGCAACTGGGATACATAACTTTGATGCGGTTATAAAACAATTACAGTCATCTAATTTAAAAATTATACTATCGGGTGTTCAACCAAGTGTCAGAAAAGAACTTGATAAAGCGAGAATAAGTTTTCTACTAGGAAAAGCAAATATATTTGACGATTTTAACGATGCCTTAAAACATGCTAAAGAAACGATTGCTACTGGAGAGTAGATTTTGAAAGTGTGCGGTTCATGGTTCTCAGTTTGTAAAAAAAACAGCTATTTTAATACCCTAAAGTATTTTTTCTCAAATCAAGATACACAGGCAAATGGTCGCTATATCCCCCATGATATTTGAATCCGATATACGTTCTATTTACTCTTTTTCCAGGGTATTTGTCGTCGGGTTCAAGTAAAAAGTCGGCATCATATATATGAGCATCTTCCAAACTCGTAAAAATTGTGCTAGTAGTATCTAACATCCCACCACTAACAATCATTTGATCAAGGACTCCCCATTGTCCATCATATTTATGCGTACCTAAATTCTTTACATTTTGCAGATAATATGATAAATTATACAAGCTTTTAGGCTTTATATCATCAAATTCTATTTTAGCTTTAAGTTTTTCTAACACACTTCTATCAGTTGGATAATCGTTTAAATCGCCCATAATAATTATATTTGCATTAGGATTAACTCTAAATATAGAATCTGTTTGCTTTCTTACAATATTTGCAACATGCATTCTTTTGTCTTCAGTTTCCATTTGTCCTCCCCAACGAGAAGGCCAGTGATTAACAAATAAATGCAAGGTATCGTTTGTATTAGTTACTCCAGCTACATATAAAATATCTCTTGTTGGTCCTCCTGAAATGGACTTTGGCCAATCAACTTTAATAGGTTTTTTTAATATTGGTGTAAAATAGTCTTTTCGATAAAACATTGCAACATCAATACCTCTTCTATCGGGAGAGTCATAATGAATAATTTCATAATCTGATTTATACAATGGAGTATAATTTATTAAATCCTCAAGAACTTTCCGGTTTTCTATCTCACTAAGCCCAACAATTTGTGGTAAATCCCATCCACCTACACCAACAATTACTTTATATATATTATTAAGCTTTTGATTATATCTATATTTTGTCCAGTATCTGCCTCCATCTGGCAAAAACTCTTCATCTCGTGTTTCGGGGTCATCTTCGGTATCAAAAAGATTCTCGACATTATAAAACATTACTCTATATTCTGAGCGTGACGAAAGCGTTTTTGTGCTTTCATCTGATAAGTTGTTATTGGTTTTACAGGAAAATAAGCCTATCAAAACAAGAATTCCTATTAAAACGATAATTCTCATATTATCTTTCATTGTAATATTTTTTTCAAAAATAATAAAAATAAAGGAATAAATAGCAAACTGTTCATTCATGCACAGGGCAAACGCATACTTTAATTTTAATACAAATAGAAAAATATTTATAATTGTTTATGCCCTCTGGGCAATATATACATCGTGGAGACTCTTTTTTACTGACATATAGACCCAAGAGGGCAAATATGTTAGACCAATTTGATATCAAAACGACAGAAATAAACTTATAATATTTTTTTACAATCTTTAAATTTTCAGCATAGCACCAGATACGGTCAAAATCTTAAGTGAAGTAAAACGGAAAAAGATAAAGAATTTATTGAGTATTTTGGTGTAATTTTGGTATTATAGCCCGGCAGGGCTTTAATATCAGTAAAAAACGATTATACTCTAAACAATTTGTCCAGAGGCGATGCCCTGCGATGCAGTGAGCTTGCCGAAGTGAGCAACGTCGAAGTGTCGAAATGAGCTTTTGTCGAAGGGACATATACAATTTTTCCCAATATGAGTGTTTGAGAAAGTGCGCGTTTGCCCTGCATTCATGCAGCAAATACAAGTTTATTATTTTCGTGTTCTTACAAAGCTATAGGTTTGCAAATAATAAAGTATGCAAAATTGACTAAGATATTTTATTGTTATAACAATTTCTAAAATATATAGTGCGAAACTTTTGGCACATATTTTGTAAATATTTATTTCGTAAAATTTAGTAATAATTTAAAAATTATAGCCATGAATGCAAAAGTTACAACATTGTTAATTGCCGGAGCCATTTTTTGTTTCGCAAATTTTGCGAATGCTCAGACAGAATTGAATGCCACAAAAGTAGTGAAGTCTAGAGGAGTTTCTGAATATGTAATTCCAACAGGAGATGTCGCAATTGAAAAACCAATCTTATCAAGAGGAGGGTGTATCATTAAACTCGACAACTGGACAGGATTTTATGTTGATTTGTGGGTGGACAAAATGTACAAAGGAAGATTAAATCCTTGGGAAGGTTCACAATTAGTATTACCTGAAGGTTATGCTGAAGTTTATTGCCGTACATTGGGCGACACTTATCAGTGGCAATCTTCTGGAGAATGTAATGAAGAGTTTCTTTTAAAACTTGAAGCTGAAGCTGAAGCTGGGGAAACGCAAACTCAGGATAGTGACGCAAAAGAGTTTTAATTAGGTAAGTTTTAATGAGTACACTAAGGTGTACTCATTTTTTTTAATTCAGAATCATGAAAAAAACACTTATATCTTTGTTGATTCTATTTTTTGCATATTACACATATGCTGAAAAATACGCCTTAATTATTGCCATTGGTGAATATAATCAAAGTCAAACAGGTTGGTATCCTATTAGTGCTGGAAACGATGTCCCTCTTATTGAAAAGGCATTAAGCGAAATGGGCTTTTCAACTAGTAATATAATGTATCTAAAAGATGCTGATGCAACAAAAGAAGGAGTAGAAAATGCTTTAATGGAGCTTTATAAAATGGTAGATGTTGGAGATCAGGTGGTAATACATTATAGTGGTCATGGACATCAAATATTTGATGATAACGAAGATGAAATTGATGGTTTAGATGAAGCATTGGTATGCTATGATGCACAAATGAGCATGAAAGACGGATATGATGGAAGTAAACATTTTAGAGATGACGAACTTGGAGATTGGATAGCAAAATTCCGTCTAAAACTTGGCACAAGTGGTCATATTTTATTGTTTTTGGATTCTTGTCATTCTGGAACTGGTACTCGTGGTTCTGCAAAAGTTAGAGGTGGCGCTCCTCCCTTAGTTCCAGAAAATTGGACTCCTAATATTGTTAAAGATAATAAAATTGGTTTTGGAATGGGAGGTTCAAGTCGAGGTGCTGCGACTGGACAAATGGCAAAATTTGTGGTTTTTTCAGGTGCTAGTGCTAATGAACTCAATTACGAAACATACGATGATGAAGAAAATCCTGTTGGATCACTATCATATTGTATTTATAAATCATTTTCTCAAATGAAACAAGGCGATACTTACCGACAGGTTTTCGCTAGAATAATGGCAGAAATGGCCACAAAAGCACCTTTTCAAAACCCTGCAATTGAAGGCGATATTGATTACGCTGTTTTTGGTGGAGATTATGAAATCCAAACTGAATACTACAATCTAACTTCTACAAAAACAGATTCAATCGTTGAAATCAATGCTGGAAGACTTGCAGGAATAAACCCAGGTACAATTATAGCATTTGCCGAACCAGGAACTGCAAAAATTACTCACGATGCAATCCTACTAAACAAAGGAAGAGTAATAAGCTCTAATAATTTTACAGCTACTGTCTATTTAGACAATAAAATGAAATTTCAAAATAATCAGAGTGCTTGGGCTTTTGTTCAAGCAAGAACTTTTACTGATCAAAAAGTAAAAGTCGCTATTGACTCAAAAATGGATGCAGATCTTAAAGAATCTCTACAAAAAGAAATATCAAATTCAAGTTTTGCAGAAATAAATAGCGAAAATCCTGAAATAACTCTGAATTATGCAAAAACACGTGGAGCAAAAACAATTTCAATAAGTAATTCAGTTTATAATCAGGAATTACACAAACTGTCAAATACTGATACAGAGATTTTAAATTCAGAAGTCATTTCAACATTAAATAATTATGCTCAAGGCAAAATAATTAAAGATCTTGATTATTATAACGAAAAATATGATGTTGTGATGGAATTGATTCCAGTAAAAGCCAGAATAAACAATGATGGAAGTTTTGATATCTTAGAATATCCTGATCCTGCTTCAATTCTAAAAAATGAAATACCCGTATTCAGTCCAAACATTATGGCTTTAATTAGAGTAACAAATTACGGAACTAAAAAATCTTATTTTAATATTATTGATATTCAACCAGATGGATTTATTAATCCAGTAATTCCAACTGTTAATGATTTTGACGGCAGAGAATATACCCTAGAACCAGGAGAATCAGCAATATTAAAAAACACTTTAGTTATGTTTGGACCTCCTTATGGGAATGAAATTTTCAAACTTATTTCTTCTGACAAAGCATTTAATCTTTCTGCAACGATATTACAACATGGAAGCTCTACCAGAGGAGATTCTTCCAATATTTTTGAGTCAGCATTACAAATTGGTAAATCAGGAACAAATTCCAGAGGAGTTTCAACTGTAAGTTCAAAAAGCAACGAAGATCGAATATGCACCTTTGAATATACATTTAAAATTGAAAAATAAACGAGGTGCAACTGAAAAATTAATAGCTTGTTTTTCTATATTTTATTTATTTGTACTGTTTCTAATGTTATCTTCCAAAGCGTAAAAAGTAATATTGTATTCTTTACCAGCGGCAGAAGTTGTAAAGTAATTCTTTACAACTAAAGTTTGCATTAACTCCCTTTTTTTTGGTACATTGGGTATGTATTTAGGGATTGTTAAACAATAATATCTTTTAAATTTATTTAGGGCGTTTTGATATCAAATTGGCATTAAATTTATATTATTTTTTAATACAGATTTCATTTAGTAATTTTACACCAAATTAATTTGATTATGTACAAATATTTGTTCGGACCAGTACCTTCACGCAGACTTGGTATGTCGCTTGGCATAGACATGGTTCCAAAAAAAGTGTGTTCCTTAGATTGTGTTTATTGCGAAGTCGGAAAAACTACAAAATTAACAACCCAACTTAATGAATATATATTATACGATAAAGTAATTGCCGAGCTAATGGATTACTTTGCTAATAATCCTGATCCTGATTATTTTACTTTTTCTGGCTCAGGTGAACCAACTTTAAATATTAGAATTGGCGATGTTTTGGATTTTTTGAAAGAAACGAAACCCAATATCCCAGTAGCTGTTCTCACAAATGGCACCATGTTTAGTGATGTGGATGTGCGTAAAGCTTTGCGAAAGGCAGACTTGGTATTGCCTTCGTTGGATGCTGTTACAGAAGAAACATTTCAAAAAATAAACAGACCAGCAGAGGGCTTGACAGCAAAAAAATGCTTAGACGGACTTATTGAATTTAGTAAGGAATATACTGGCAAAATTTGGCTCGAAATTTTTATCTTACCTGGATATAATGATAATGATACTGATATTTTGGCATTAAAAAATGCGATAAATCAAATTAAACCAGATTTAGTCCAATTAAATACTTTAGACCGTCCAGGTACAATAGCTGGTTTAAGAAGTGCTAATGCTGATGATATGCAACGTATAATTGAACTCTTAGATTATCCTGAAGCGAAGGTTATTGCAGCCTCTGCACAACGAAAAAATATGCAGTCGTACAGAACCGACACAGAATCTGCAATTCTTGGAACTATAGCCAGGAGACCATGTACGCTTGAAGATATGGTTAAAATACTTGGATTGCATGTTAACGAGATAAACAAGTATCTTGATGTGCTTGAAGCAGATAAAAAGATTAAAACTATCAGGCAGGAGCGAGGAGTATTTTATCAAATTGCTGAATAAATTAAAAAAATACTTTTCTTGCTCTTATTCAACAGTAATTTTATGTGTTGTTAGCTCAGCTTGAGTGTAAACTTTTACAAAATAAATACCTGATGCAAAATTAGAAACATCTAATCGAACTTGTGCAGTATTTGCATTTATGTATGAAATAACTTGCCCTGTCATATTAATAACTTCAATATTGCTAATATTTTCGTCAGCAACTATATTAAGAATATTATTTACAGGATTTGGAAATACTAAAGTATTGAATTTATTTTGTGCTGCAATATTAGATGATGAAAAAAGTTTTTGTTTAGAAACTTGTTGTACATGTCCAGTAATCATATTCTGCAAGAAAACTATAACAGAACAGTTGTCCACATCGTAAGATGCGTTAATTGGGATAGTTATGTTAGTTGTATAATTTGCATCTGTAGAAAAATCCATAAGTATTCCTGTTTTATCAGGGAAATTGGCTCTTGCAACAAAATTTAGATGAGTTTCAGACTGCCATGAGTGCTCAATATCTGTTTCGGTTAATGCAATAAATAATCTTGTTTCATCTGAAAAATATGCGAATGTTTCTGTAACATCAATATCAAGATTAAAAGAATAAGGCTCTTTTGTTAGTTGTTGAATAGCGGTTTCGATAGTGTAAACTGTTGGAATAGCTATTTGCTCATCATAATTGTATTTGTAGTATTCTTTCATTAAAGCTACAGTGGAAAGAACTCCTTCAATGCTAATAGCTCCGTTAGTAATTGTTGTTGGATAGCCAAAACCATCAAGATCAGCATCGTAGAGAGGAACGTATAGTTGCTCGCGATAATCTGTAATATCAGTAGAAAATGGGTCAGCTCCTAAACCATTACCATGATATTCCATTACAACAACATTATTCCCATCTGCTACAATCTCATCGATAGCACCAGCTGCTTTAGGGCAATGAATACAATTTACACTGGTGAATATTTCATAAGTTACGAAATTTCTTTCATTACCACCTGGAACTTCAACTTCAAGTGGCAAAGGAGCCGAATAACCTGATACTGTTCCGTAATAGGCTAACAATGAGTAATTATAAGTTTTTGGATATACATTCAAATCTGTAAAACTTAATTCGGTTGTTGTTTTAATAACAGTACCGTTACGAGCGACACTATAATTTATGGGTGTTTCTGATGTAGGTTCCTCCCAAGTTAAAACAATATCATTGCCGTTTTCTATTGTAAATGCGAAATTTAGTGGAGAAGCTGGGGTTCCAACTTCTTCGATAAGAAAATTATCCATATAATATTCCGGAATTCCTGCTCCATCATCATCCCAAGCATAAAAATCAATTGCATCAAGTTTATTTAAATTTCCTGTTCCACCAGCACCTTTGCTCCACTGGTAAGCATGAACGAGAACATCGTCAATATACATATCTACCCAATCTTCATTAAGGTCAATAAAATGCTGAACTTTAAACCATGCGCCTGGTGTATAAGTGTATTCAACAGCACCATAACCCATGCCATCAATTGACATAATGCCGTTTTTTAACATTACTTGCATTCCCCAAACTAAGCCAGCACCCGAAGGATTAAAATTTTGCATAATATTATAGTATCCAAGTTTACCTGTGGGAACCATAATGTAAAACTCAATACGATAACGACCTGTTGTGTAATCAGGAAATTCTATTACTCCATCGTTTGTCCCAGAAACTAAAACGGAATTTGTTCCTGAAAATGCATATAAATCAGAAACTGTAGGATCTTCGGCAGTTCCTGGCTGACCAGTCCATGTATCCCAAAAATTACCTTCCTGTAAAGCAATACCCTGTCCTACTGTATATGACTCAAAATCATCAGAATACATTACTTGGGCATTGAGATTGCCGATTAATAGTAGTAATCCAACAATTAATAAAAATAAACTTTGTTTCATAATTATAATTTTTAATTAAATAATAAACAATAGTAAACAAAAATATAATAACTATTTAATTTGTATTGATTTTATCTTACACTTTTCAAATATTGTTTTGTTAAAAATCAAAAATGTCAATGCTTTATTTTGTATTATTACTATTTTTGTGTACAAGTGAGTAATAAAAACAATTAGTAAACGAAAAATATAAAATACTTATGGATAAAAATTTTTATAAAAACTCGCCAAATAATATTATTAATAATAATCAAACTATTTCTTTACTGAAGAAGTGTAAAGCTATCGAATTTCATTCCTCGTTACCAGAATATAGTCCAACACCATTAATTCATTTACCTAATTTATCAAAGAAATATAATGTTGGAAACATTTACGTAAAAGACGAATCTTTTAGATTTGGATTAAATGCATTTAAAGGTCTTGGAGCATCTTATGCAATTCATCAATCTTTAATTGAAAATCCAGAGATTGGAACATTTTGTACTGCTACTGATGGAAATCATGGGCGAGCAGTAGCCTGGGCGGCAACAAAGTTTGGTAAAACATCTGTTATTTTTGTTCCAAAAGATACAACTGTAAATAGAATTGAAGCCATTGAAAACGAAGGAGCCAAAGTAATTCGGGTAAATGGCAATTATGATGAGGCATGTTTGCAAGCCGAAAATATGAGCAAAGAAAACGATTGGACTCTAATTCAAGATATGGCATGGGAAGGATATACAGAAATCCCAGCTTTAATAATGGCAGGATATTTAACTATGTTTAAAGAATTAGAAGATAGCTTACATACAGACAATAAATCAAAAATAGACTTAGTGTTTTTACAAGCTGGCGTTGGAAGTATGGCAGGAGCTGGCGTATATTATTATCTTAATAGATATGGAAAAAACAGACCAAAAATTGTAATTGTCGAACCCGAACAAGCAGATGGAATTCTTCTTTCTTTTAAAAATAATAAATTATCCACTTCGAAAGGTAATAATAATACGATTATGGCTGGTCTAAATTGTGAAACTCCTTCAATGTCTGCATGGGATTTACTAAAAAGTGGAGCTGATTATTCCATAAAAGTAAGCGATAATTATGCAAAAAAAGCTATTCGAGAATTATATTTCCCAACTGGTTCAGACAAACGAATAATCTCCGGCGAATCGGGTGTTGGTGGCTTTGCAGGATTTCTTGCAATTATTAACGAAAATGAATTTAGTACAATTATAGAGGATCTTGAAATAAATGAAAACACTAATATTTTATTTATAAGTACAGAAGGCGACACAGATAAACAAGTTTTTAATAAAATAATAAGAGAGGAAATTTAAGTAACAGACACTTACAAGCTTAATTTCGGGTTTACTCCCTGCGGTTACTTCGACAGGCTTACTTCGACAGGCTTACTTCGGCAGGACTCAGCACATCGCAGTGTATCGCATGAGTTTGCTTACGGCTCGGTTCGAGTTTTAGTGTCCGATAAAAAT
>Ga0265295_1001132_pt1 | contig 48689 bp, 41 predicted proteins | sample Munlansysbiofilm_FD_192503 | JGI IMG/M metagenome (GOLD analysis project Ga0265295, IMG submission 192503) | Leachate microbial communities from a municipal landfill in Southern Ontario, Canada - Methane capture system biofilm | ecosystem: Engineered > Solid waste > Landfill > Unclassified ...
TTTTTGTCCATTTCTGCGTCAGATTCAAAATTTAATCCTCAAAATACTAAATGTATTCCTGCGGTTAAATTTTTCATCTTCCTTGAACTGAACAAAAAATTCTCGTTTTCGGCCAATCACTATTTAAAATAAAAAATTCTGGTTTTTCATTCAATCACAAAAAAAATTAAAAGGAATTTATAAGAATATGTTTGAAAATATAATTTATTTTATTTCTGCACTGATCCTTTCAGTTCTATACACAGACCAGGATACAAATAATTTCAGCATAAAATTTTCAATCGGTATTTTAATACTTTCATATATTTTTTTATATTTCCTTTGCAGTTTTTTTTTCAAAAAAGCCTTTGAAAACAAAAATCTGGATTTATTGAAAAAATATTCAAAAAGATTATCCATTTCTGCCATAATTATTTTTGGAATAAACATCTATGTTTTTGAAATCCCTCAAATTTTCATAAATTTCAAATTATTTTCCTTAATTGAAACTCTTGGCCCGCTTATAATGATTTTTTTATTTACAGGAAAAATGCTCATAATCTGGGAAAGATTTTATTTTTTTCAACAAAAAATCTTTTATGACGGAATATCAAAAAAAGAATTTCTAGTGACCCAGCTTCAATTTTCTCTTCCGTCTATTTTACCCTGGTTTATTATTTCTTGTGCCTTTGATATTTTAAAATTTTTTCCTTTTAAAAATAAGGAATTTTTTACTGACTCAGTTATAGGACAATTTATCTATGCAGGCTTGCTTATTGCTGCCATAAGTGTTTTTATTCCTGTTATTGTAAAAAAATTCTGGAAATGCCAAAAATTAGAAGATATTGAAACACTTGAAATCCTTGAAAAGCTTTCGCTGCAAACAGGGGTAAAATACAAAGAAGCCCTGATCTGGCCAATATTTCAGGGTAAAATGATTACTGCCGGAGTAATAGGCCTTTTTAAAAATTTCAGATATATTCTTGTTACAAAAGCTTTTTGCGACTATCTTGCACCAGAAGAAAAAAAAGCAGTTATTGCTCATGAATTCGGACATATAAAAAAAAACCACATGGTATTGTATCTTTTAATATTTGGAGGTTTTATAATTTCTTCATATTTTTTTCTTGAGCCTTTAGCTTTTATATTTTTATTTGTAAATATTGAAAATATTAATTCTTTTTTCCCAAGACAAAACCTTATCTCACTATTTACAGCATTTTTGTTTATGACATCATTTATTCTTTTTTTCAGATATATTTTCGGCTTTTTCATGAGAAATTTTGAAAGACAGGCGGATTTATACAGTTTTCTTGTTTCAGGTTCATCTTTTCCACTTGTTTCAACTTTTAGAAAAATATCAAGACTTACAAGTGAAAAAGACGATGAACCAAACTGGCATCACTTTAATATAAACGAAAGAATTGAATTTTTACTCAAATGCCAAATGGACAAAACACTTGTAAAAAAACATGATAAAAAAATAAATCAAAACCTTTTAATCTATTTTGTTATTGTGGCTGCAATTTTTTTTACAGGATATAAAACTGATTTTTACAAAAATACAATTATCAATAAAAAAGCAGAAAAATTTATTATGGAAGAAATAAAAAAAAATCCTGCTGATTTTGAGCTTTACCATTATTTAGGTGATATTTTAATGGAACAGAAAAATGAAGAAAAAGCTGTACATGCCTATGAAAAAGCATTGCTTATAAACCAGAAACTTCCTGAAACATTAAACAATCTTGCCTGGATTTATATTACTTCTGAAAATGCAAATATTCAAAATCTTGAAAAAGGCATAGCCCTTGCACAAAAGGCTGTTAATCTAAAAAAAAATCCCCCTGCATTTATTTTCGATACTTTAGCAGAAGGACTTTTTAGAAAAAAAGATTTTGATAAAGCATGTTTTTTTGCAAAAAAAGCACTTGAAAAAGCACAGGATAACAAAAAATACTATTCCCAACAGGCAGATAAAATCTGCGGTAATTATTAGATTTTATTATTTTCCGTAAACAAGAAGCATAAGTTCATCTGATACTGATTTTACTTCTTCTGCCTTAAAAGACAACCCTTTTGCACTTTCAAGAGAATCCCTTGCAAAGGCATTGTTTTTTTCAACAACATTTTCAATCTGTGAAACTGCTTCATTAATCTGCTTAATGCTTTCAAGCTCTTCTGCAAAAGATTTTGAAAGATTTTCCATTATTTTTCCAATTTGAATGGAAGAATCAACAATCTTGTTAAAAACCTCTTTTGCTTCAGAAGATACTGCTTTTGAATTATTTGTGTTTTGAAGAGAGACCTCTAAAAGAGATGCAGTTTCATGTGCTGCACTTGAAGCTCTTACAGACAGATTTCTAACTTCTCCTGCAACAACAGAAAATCCGGCTCCAGCCTCTCCAGCCCTTGCTGCTTCAACTGCTGCATTCAACGCAAGAAGATTTGTCTGAAATGCAATTTCATCTATTGTTTTAATAATTTTTTTCATTGAATCGCCTGATTCACTTATGTCTACAATGACTTTTTCTAGTCTTTCAATTGAATCAGAAGCTTTTTTTACAAGTTTTCCAGTAGAGCCCATAAGAGCTGATGTTTCATTTACCCGTTGAGAGTTTTTATGTCCCATATGACTGAGCTCTTCAAGAGAAGCAGATGTCTGCTCTATGGATGCAGCCTGGTCTGAGGCACCTTTTAAAATATCATTTGTAGCAGATTCAAGAGTCAAAGCTGAATTTGTAACATGCTCTGTTGAGCCAGTAAGAGTTTCAAGTGATTTTTTTAAAGGTTTTGTAATTGCCCTTGTAATCCATAAAGTAAACAAAAAAGAAACAATAATAGATATTAAAGCCACAACCCCAAGAATTATATTGTTCTTTTTTGAGTCCCCTGCACTTTTTATAAAAGTTTCAGAAGAAAGATTTTTTTCAAGTTCAACAAATGAATTCAATTTTTGATTAAGTTCATGAAATCTTTCTTTCATATCAGGAACAAGTGGAATTGCAACCATTCTGCCTACATTTATCATTTCAGACATTTCAAAAAATGCTTTTTCGTATTTTTCAAAAGAAATTAAAACATCTTGCAAAACTTTTTTTTCTTTTGAATCCAGCACAAATCTTTCAGGAAATTTTCCCAAAATCAAGCGTGCTTCTTTCAAAAGCTTTTCTGCATTTGCCTTTCGTTTTTCAATACTGTCTTCGTCTATGCCTGAATCAGTTATTGCAAGTGCATATAAAATATCTGACTGTGCTGTCATTACATGGCTTGAAGCATTAACAGTGTCTGATTTTTTGTTATCACCAATTTCAACAACATATTTCATGGCCTTTGACTGGATAAAACTGTTCCACCATCCAAAAGATGCTATTAAAACCATAAAAAAAATAATATTTATGGGAATAAAGCCTAATTTCACAGCAATTGACTTATTTTTAAAGAGCATTATTTCACCTATTTGTAGATTCCTACTGATGCATACATATCAAGGTTTCCAACTCTTTTAACATAAGCTTCCTTATTTTCAATTTTCCCTGATTTAGGGTTAAGCCATCTGTATTTAACCCATCCGCTTCCTTTTTCCTTTGCAGTCTTAATAAGCTCCTGAACGAGATATACACCATCTGGATCTTTTACATTGAGCACAGATTTTCCCACACCTTTAGGTCTTGGTGCATAGGCAAGCCAGACTCCGTTAAAATCAACTACAGAAACATAAAGCTCTCCACCGCCTTTTATATATTCACCTGACTGGTCATGAAGCAGATCCCTTGAATTATCAATACCTTTTGAAAGGATTAATTCAACTGCTTTTTCAGTAAGATTAACAGCATCATCCCTTGTAAAATTTTCTGCATACAAATTTACAACTGCCGCAAAAATAAATACCAATCCAAAAACTGCAATTTTTTTCATTTTTTTCTCCTCTAAATAAGATAATTAAAAAATTTTGAAATAATGAAATAGAATAAGTGCTGGAATTATAAAAATGATTGAAATAAAATTACTATAAGTTAAAATCTTAATCAATTAAATAATAATTATCATCAAACCGCATACATTTATTGTATTTATATATTTTTTAAATAAGGCATTTTTATGGAAAACTTATTAAATTTAAAAGCACAAAAAAAACTTGGAAGAAAACACATAAAAAGCTTTGCATCAGGAATAGCTTTCAAATTTTCTGCATCATGCTACCACTATGCATGGCTTGCATACAAAAATCAAATCCGTAATGTTTCAATAAACCTGTTCACAATTGAAATAAAACCTGAAATTTTTAATATTGAAAGGAACAGAATACTTGCAGATATGTTAAGAGAAACTCTTTTGGAATGTATTAAAAAATTAGCACCCCCGGCAAATATTATTTCAGCTTTTTTAAAGCTTGAGTTTGGGATTGATGAATTTATTGAAACAGAAAATGGAATGAAAATAGGAATGTCATTTTTCACAGCTGAACTCTTCGATGACAGAGGCAAAAAATGGTCTGTTACCCACATTGAAAAAACAACATTACTAAATCCTTAAAAAATATTTCTTAACTAGTTGCTGAACGAAAACTGCCTTTTTTGTCTATTTTTAAGTCAGATTCAAAATTTAATCCTCAAAATACTATAATGTATCCTAAAGGTTAAATTTTTCTTCTTACTTGAACTGAAACAAAATTCTCGTTTTCGGCCAATCACTAACTAATTTAAACCTGAATTAAGAGTTTCATTTTTTTCAGATTAATAAATTCCGTCTATTATTTAAAAACATGAAACTCTTCAAGCTTTCCAATTTTGCCGCATATATGGCGTTAAATTGCATAAGACATGGAAAAATCATGTCTTGATAAAATTTGATATTCTATACAGCAAACTTAAAATTCCTCAATTCAGGCTAAATATTGAGTTTAAGACATAATTTTTAATCAATCAGGAAGAAGATCATAAAAATATCTCATTGTATCAGACCTTGAAACAATTCCTATTATTTCTCCGTTTTTAACGACCGGAAGCCTTCCAATATCAAATCTTACCATTATTTTTGCAGCTTCCATTGGAGTTTTGTCAGGTTCAATAAAAATTGGCTTATCACTCATAAACGCCTTGACAGGAGCATCCATTTGCTTTGTTTTTTTTACTTTTCTAAAATCCCTTCTTGATATTACACCCACAAGCTTATTTTCATTTACAACAGGAAGACCAGTACACCCTTTTTCAACTAAAATATCTCTTACTTTTCTCATTGGAACGGTCTGGTCAACCGTTGTAACAGGGTATGACATAAGATCTGAAATTTTCACAGAGCACGAAGTATTTCCTTCAATAAAATAAAGGAGCCTTTCTTTAATTTCTTCAACATTTATTCCTCTAAGCATTGAAGAGCCTGCACCTGGATGGCCTCCCCCCCCAAGACTTCTCATGATCTCTCCGACATTTATGTCTTCTATGCTGCTTCTTCCAATTATAAAAGTCCTGTCCCTTTCCCTGTCTGTAAAAATTCCAAAGGCTGCATCAACATTCATAATTTCCCTGTACATGTTTATTACAACCGAAAGATTTCCAACATGACCTTCAACATCTTTTATGTGAATACCGATTTTATGGCCCGCTTTTTCAATTATGTCTGTACTTTCTTCCTGAAGCATTTCAAACAGGACTTCTTTTTGTTTTTCTCCATAAACCGTCCTTAAAAAATTGGAAAGAACACTTAAGTCAGCACCGTTTGATAATAGATATTCAGCTGCTGCTGCATCTTTTGCCCTTGTAGAAGAAAAAGTAAGATTTCCTGTGTCTTCGTATAGCCCTAAAAGAAACAAAGTTGCCTGAATAGGAGTAATTTTTATGTCATTTTTTTTAAATTCTTCCATAAAAAGGGATACAGTTGCACCAACATATTCTCTTTTTTCAAAATCTCCATATATGTCTCCAGGCTGGTGATGATCCCAGATGTGGATTTTTAAATTTTCTTTTTTTGAAAGTTTTTTAAATTCAGGCTCAATTCTTCTCCACGAACCTGTATCTACAACTATAAGCTCTTCAACTTCATTTACATCAATTTCTGATGGTTTGATTCCGTCAAAAATATCCTTATGAATAGAATAAAAAGCTCTTACATTGGGATTCATTGTATTTGGGAAAACAAGCTCACTGTCTTCATAAAAAAGAGAAGCTGCCACAGCAGAAGAAAAAGCATCAAAATCCGCTGATTTATGTGTAGTAATAATTTTTTTCAATTTTTTGCTCCGTTATTTTCAATGTATTTTTTTACTTTGTTTTCTATTTTTAAATTTTCAGTTTCAGAGATTTCTGTTAACCCATTTTCAAGTTTTTTAAGCTCAATCATATAGTTTTTTTCAATTTCAAATTTCTTAAGCCTGAATTTAAGATAAAATGAATAAAAAAGTAATATAAATACAGATAAGAAAAAAACAGAAAAAATCAATGGATACCTTGATACAGTATATAAAAATCTGTCTGCTGCTGAATTAAACACAATTGGAAGTGCCCAAAATATAAATGAAAATGCAAATAAAAAAATCCCTGCATAAAAAATATTCAAATTAAAAAATTTAGTTTTAAGTTTAAATCCTGAACTATTTTTAAAAAAATCATATTCTGATTTTTCAAATCGTTCTTTAATTGAAGGATTAAAAAAAGATAAAATTTTTACAAAAAAAATAAGAATCAGAGAAAGGCCTACAGGAAGTGCAATACTTGCAAAAAACCATCCCCTCACCGGAAATGGAATATTTTTTTCTACAAGCCTGATTTTATAATTATCAAGGCTTCCAAAATTGTTTTCAAAATAATATTTGTCAAAAGACTGAATCCTTTCACCATTTACCTCATATAAAAGCTCACCTTCTTTGGTTTGAACCTGAAGCCTTTTTTTTTCTCCGGAAATATTATAGGCAGTCAAAAAAATTATAAACTCAAATAAAATCACAAGAATAAGAGTAAAATTAAATATTTTTTTATGTTTCATAAATATTCCTGATTTTTAATTACAAAAAAATAAGCTATATTTTTTGCTTTACTTGACAAACGTCTGAATTAAAATTAACCAGTCTTTTTTAACATGCTCATATACGGAGTAAAAATCAAATGAAAAAAGCAATAATAACCTCTCTTACAGATGACAGACCTGGAGTTCTTGCATCAATATCTGCATCTCTTTTCAAATGCGACTGCAATCTTTTGGAGGTCAGCCAGACAATACTTGGCAGCGAATTTGCCGGAATCTTTATTGTTTCAATGCCAAAAGAGCTTAATGAAGAAGAGCTTAAAAAAAAGCTTGAAACTGATTTAAGGGGAGAAAACATAAATATTCATGTAAAGCCTCTTAAAGAATCAAAAACCTTTGAAACGCCCTGTGACCCTTTTATAGTTACAACTTTTGGACCAGACAGAAAAGGTCTTGTTTCAGCAGTTACATCAGCAATTGCAAGACATAATTCCAATGTAACAAATCTTAAGGCTTTTTTTCATGGAGGAGACAATCCAAGGGACAATGTCATGATTTATGAAATTGACATACCAAAATCAGAAAATTTAAAGGCTCTTTCAGAAGATCTTAATAAGCTTGGGGAAAAATTTTCCCTGGAAATCAATATTCAGCATAAAAAAATATTTGATAATATTACAAAAATTTAATCGGAGACAAAATGCTAAACGATCATGAAATATATTCAACCTTAGATATGCTCAATAATGCACATCTAGATGTAAGAACAGTCACACTTGGAATAAGTCTTTTTGACTGCGTAAGCGATAATCTTGACAGATTCAAATCCAATATAAGGAAAAAAATCAATTTTTATGCAAAAGATCTTGTAAATATATGCAATAGAACAGGTGAAAAATACGGTATTGAAGTTGTTAATAAGCGTATTTCAATAAGTCCTATTGCAGTTGCAGCAGCACCTTTTCAGGAAAATGAAATGGTTGAAATAGCAAAAACCCTTGATGAGGCTGCAAGAGAAGTTGGAGTTGATTTTATAGGAGGATTTTCAGCTTTGGTTGAAAAAGGCATGACCAATTCTGACAGGGCTCTTATAAGATCAATTCCAGAAGCCTTATCTTCAACACAAAGAGTTTGTGCATCAATAAATGTTGCCTCTACCAGAGAAGGCATAAATATGGATGCTGTAAACCTGATGGCAAAAACCATAAAACAGGCTGCACACAAGTCTGCTGACAAAGACGGCCTTGCATGTGCAAAAATCTGCGTATTTTCAAACATTCCCCCTGATATTCCGTTTATGGCAGGTGCATACCTTGGAATAGGCGAACCAGATGCTGTAATAAATGTTGGAGTAAGCGGCCCTGGTGTTGTTAAAAACGAAATTGAAGCAGCACTTAAAAATAAAAACCACGGTCTTGATCTTGGAAGAATAGCAGAGCTTATAAAAACAACTGCATGCAAGGTTACAAGAGTTGGCGAGCTTATAGGACGTGAAGTTGCAAGTGAACTTAAAATTCCATTTGGAGTATGTGACCTTTCCCTTGCCCCGACACCTACAGTTGGTGACAGCGTTGGTGAAATTTTTCAAAGCCTTGGCCTTGAAAGTATAGGCCTTCCAGGCTCAACTGCCCTTCTTGCAATGTTAAATGATGCTGTAAAAAAAGGCGGAGCATTTGCAAGTTCCCATGTTGGAGGATTAAGCGGAGCTTTTATTCCTGTAAGTGAAGACCTTAATATTGCAAGAGCTGCAGAACTTGGTCTTCTTACTCTTGAAAAACTTGAAGCAATGACATGTGTGTGCTCTGTTGGACTTGATATGGTTGCAATACCAGGAGATACGTCAGAAGAAGTTCTTGCCGGAATAATAGCAGATGAAATGGCAATAGGAATGATAAACAACAAAACAACTGCAACAAGAATAATACCTGTCCCGGGTAAAGGTCCTGGAGAACAGGCATTTTTTGGCGGACTTTTAGGCCATGCTGCAATTATTGACGTAAAAAACAGAACCGGAAAAAATAATTTTGTAAAACTTGGAGGAAGAATTCCGGCTCCAATTCACAGCCTTAAAAACTGATTATGCATAAAAATTTTGCAAAAATAGAAATTCTTGAAACGGGTGATATTTATTCACCCGTTTTTAATGATATTTACTTTTCTCCAGCAGGCGGATACATGGAATCTCTCCATGTATTTGCAGAACCAAACAATATCCCCCAAAAATTTTGTTTTAAAAACATTACAAATATTTTTGAAGCCGGATTTGGAACAGGTCTTAATTTTTTGCTGACCTTAAAACTTTTTTTGCAGTTTGCACCAAAATCAGCCTGTCTTAATTATACTTCCTTTGAAAAATATCCAATTTCACCTGAACACATGGAAGAAATCCATAAATTTTTTATTTACTTAAGGTATGAATCCCTAAATTTTCTAAAGGCTTATTCAAAAATTGATTTTAACAAAAATTTTACACAAATTTCATTTTTTAACAAAAGAGTTAACCTTAAAATTATATTTGATGATTTAGCTGAAATAAAAAAATATTTATCGGACAAATATTTTGATGCATGGTATCTTGACGGTTTCAACCCAAAGGAAAACCCTGAAATGTGGAATGAAGGTTTTTTTGAATTTATGGGGAAAAACAGTTTGGATAATGCAACATTTTCAACCTTTTCAGCTGCAGGATTTATAAAAAGAGGCCTTTTGAAAAACGGATTTCAGGTTGAAAAAATTAAGGGATTTAACAGAAAAAGAGAAATGCTCAAAGGATATAAAACCAAAAATCTTGATTAAATATTTTTATTAATTAATATAATCTTCTCAAAAAAGAGTTTTTATTTAGTGACTGGCCGAAAACTAAAATTTTTGTTCAAAAGCTTTTAACTTTATATTAACTCTTAAAATTTTTGACTGCCTTTTATTTAATTTTATAAGGCTTTTATTATGATTTTAAAAAAATGATATTTTACAAAACTAATTACTACTGGATTTTAAAGTGAATATATTTGATTTGGAAAAAAACAATGATTCAAAATATCTGGCTGAGGATATTTCAGTTTTAAAAGGTCTTGATCCTGTAAAAAAAAGACCTGGAATGTATACAGATACTTCAAGTCCAAATCATCTTGCACAGGAGGTGATTGACAACAGTGTTGACGAGGCAGTTTCCGGATATGCAAAACAGATTTCTGTAGTTGTTCACACAGATAATTCAATTACAGTTTCTGATGACGGAAGAGGAATGCCGGTTGATATTCATCCTGAAGAAAAAATTTCAGGGGTTGAATTAATAATGACCAAACTCCATGCAGGAGCAAAATTTTCCCAGAAAATATATAAATACTCCGGCGGTCTTCACGGGGTAGGTGTTTCTGTTGTAAATGCTCTTTCAAAACGGCTTGAAATAATCATACAAAGGGATAAAAAAAAATATTCAATTAACTTTGAAAATGGATTTAAAGTATCAGAACTTGAAATTATTGAAGAAAATATAAAAAAAACAGGCACTTCAATTAAATTTTATCCAAATGAATCTTATTTTGACAACCCATTTTTCAGCCTCAATTCTTTAAAACATGCCATAAGAGCCAAGGCTATTTTGTGTCCTGGCCTTAAAATGAATTTTTTAAACGAAAAAACAAGTGAATCAATTTCATGGGTTTATAAAGAAGGTATTAATGAATATTTTGAAAATGAATTAAATGAACTTGACGCAAAAGCTTATCCAGACCCTTGTTTTTATTCAAAATTTATTGAAGATGAATTTGAAATGGAAACAGTAATTGGATGGACATTTGAAGATTCTCCAAAAATTTTTGAAAGCTATGTAAACCTTATACCTACACCGCTTGGAGGAACCCATGTAAATGGTCTTAGAACAGGACTTTTACATGCTTTAAAAGAATTTTGCGATTTAAGAAACATTATTCCAAAAGGCATCAAGCTTTCCCCTGAAGATGTCTGGAAAGACTGCAACTATATTCTTTCATTTAAAATGAATGACCCACAGTTTTCAGGCCAGACAAAGGAAAGACTTTCTTCAAGAAGTGCTGGTTCAACTGTTTCGTCTCTAATCAAAGACTCATTCAGTCTTTATCTTAATCAGCATCCGGAAGCCGGAGCATTTATAGCTGAATCTGTTATAGAAAATGCAAGAAAAAGACTTAATTCAGCAAAAAAAGTGGAAAGAAAAAAATATAAATCAGGACCTGCACTCCCAGGAAAACTTGCAGACTGCACATCACAGGATCCTGATGTATCTGAACTTTTTTTGGTAGAAGGTGATTCAGCCGGAGGTTCGGCCAAACAGGCTAGAGACAGAAACAATCAGGCAATAATGCCGTTAAGAGGAAAAATTTTAAACACCTGGGAAGTTGAATCAGCAGATGTAACAAGCTCAAAGGAAATAAATGACATTTCAATTGCAATTGGAGTTGAGCCTGGTTCAAATGATATTTCAGGATTAAGATACGGTAAAATCTGTATTCTTGCAGATGCTGACTCAGACGGACTTCATATTGCAACCCTTATTGCAGCTCTTTTTATTAAACATTTTACAGAGGTTGTTGAAAAAGGTCATCTTTATCTTGCAGTTCCTCCCCTTTACAGAATTGATATTGGAAAAGAAACCCATTATGCAATAGATAAATCAGAAAAAGATCTGATTTTAAAAAAGCATAAAAATTCTCAAAAAAAAATTTCAATTGTAAGATTCAAGGGACTTGGAGAAATGAACCCTCCACAATTAAGGGAAACTACAATGGAGTCTTCAACAAGAAAACTTGTACAGCTAACACTTCCAGACGATGATAAACTGCTGGATATAATGGACATGCTTTTATCTAAAAAAAGAGCAAAAGACAGAAAAAACTGGCTTTCCGAAAAAGGAGATCAGACTGAGGCCTTATGAATAAAGATATAATGAATGAAGAAAAAAGACCTGTCATAGAATTTGCTGAAGAAGCATATCTTGAGTATGCAATGTATGTAATAATGGACAGAGCTCTCCCAAAAATTTCAGACGGATTAAAGCCGGTTCAAAGAAGAATTGTTTACGCAATGAGTGAGCTTGGGCTTTCACATGCATCCACATACAAAAAATCTGCAAGAACTGTTGGAGATGTTCTTGGAAAATTTCATCCCCATGGAGACAGTGCCTGCTATGAGGCAATGGTTCATCTTGCACAGCCATTTTCCATTAGATATCCTCTTATTGACGGGCAAGGCAACTGGGGTTCCCAGGACGATCCAAAATCATTTGCAGCAATGAGATATACAGAATCAAAAATGACAAAATATTCTTCTGTTCTTTTGTCTGAGCTTTCCCTTGGAACTGTTGACTGGGGTCCAAACTTTGACGGAACTTTAAAAGAACCCCTTGTTCTGCCGGCAAGGCTTCCAAATATAATTATAAACGGATCTTCAGGAATAGCTGTTGGAATGTCAACTGACATTCCATCACACAATCTGACTGAGTCAGCAGATGCAGCTGTAAAACTTCTGGACAATCCTGATACAAGCCTTGAAGAACTTATGGAAATAATAAAAGGACCTGATTTTGCCTGCAAAGGAGAAATAATTACTCCAAAAAATGATATTTTGGATATCTATAAATCAGGTACTGGAACAATAAAAGTAAGGGGCACATACAGAATTGAAAATGGTGATATAATTATTGATTCAATTCCTCCCCATGTTTCTGTATCAAAGCTCATTGAAGACATTGCAGCTCAGATGAATGACAAAAAACTTCCCATGGTAAGCGATTTAAGGGATGAATCAGACCATGAAGACCCTTTAAGAATTGTTATTACGCCAAAGTCAAAACAAACTGACATAGTTCAGCTCATGGATCATATTTTTGCAACAACAGAACTTGAAAAAACCCACAGAATAAATTTCAATTATATTGGAAACGACAACAAGCCAAAAGTCTCTGGAATAAAAGAACTTTTAAACGAATGGCTTGAGTTTAGAAAAAAAACTGTAACAAGAAGGCTTGAATCAAGACTTGAAAAAATTAATGAAAGACTTCACATACTTGAAGGTCTTAAGATTGCATATCTTGATCTTGATGAAGTCATAAGAATAGTAAGGGAAGAAAACAACCCCAAAAAAGAACTTATGAAAAAATTCTTCCTTTCAGAAATTCAGGCTGAAGCAATATTAAATACAAAACTCAGATCCCTTGCAAAACTTGAGGAAGAAAAAATACTTATTGAATTAGATAAACTCAATAAGGAAAAAAATGAAATTGAGCTTACTTTAAATGATTATAATCTTTTAAAAAAATTGATAAAAAAAGAAATAAAAGAAGCAAAAAAAGAATTTGGAGATGAAAGAAGAACAAAAATTGTTGAAAAAAAAGAAGCAAAGCCTCTTCCAAAAAGGGAAATTATTCAGTCTGAGCCTGTAACTATTGTACTTTCAGAGCAAAACTGGATAAGAGCAGCCAAGGGCCATGAAATTGATCCCCTTTCTCTTTCATACAAATCAGGTGATAATTTCAAATTTTTAAGCCTTACAAAAAATACATACAAATCTGTATTTATGGACAGCGAAGGCAAAACCTATTCCCTTGACAACCATGAACTTCCAGGTGCTAGAAGCTATGGGGAGCCATTAAGCTCAAAACTAAACCTTTTTGACCAGATAAATATTGTTTCAATGATTTCTTCTGAACCACAGAAAAAATATATTTTTGCAAGCGATTCAGGTTATGGCTTTATTTCTGAAATTTCCAATGCATTTTCAAAAAATAAAAAAGGAAAAAATTTTCTAAGTGTTCCAAATAACTCTCTTCCACTTCAGCCTGTTGAAATTGAAAATATTGAAGAACAGATGATTGCAGCAGTTACTCTTGAAGGACGCCTTCTTATTTTCCAGGCAAAGGAACTTCCAGAACTTGCAAAAGGCAAAGGAAACCAGATCATAAGAATTCCAAAAAAAGATTTTGATGAAAACAAAGATAAACTGATAATTCTGCATCTTTTGGAAAAAGACTTAGGACTTGTTATACATTCAGGGAAACGTGTTTTAAATATCACTACAAATATGATTGTAGATTTTATTGGTAAACGGGGAAACAGAGGAAAAATTTTACCAAGAGGATTTAGAAAAGTTCAAAAACTTGAAAATAAAGAATCATAATATAAGATTTAATGACAAAAAAAAATTTTTTTGATTTAATTAAAAACTGAGATTAAAAAATTTTAAATTTATTTTGAAGTGTTCCATGAAAGGATTTTTAATTCTATGTCAGACAAACTGGAAGGTAAAATTACCGGTATAAACCTTACAAATTTTCTCCAGATAGTTCAGATGGAAAAACCTACAGTTACCCTGCTTGTTGCAACAGGCAATAAAAAAGGATCACTTTATATAGAAAATGGTGAAATTATAGATGCTGACACAAAAACAGGTTTAAAGCATCTTGACGCTGCCTATGAAATCATTTCCTGGGACAATTCTTCAATAGAACTAAAAAAAAACATGCCCATTACTGAGAGGATAATAAAAATGCCTCTCATGAATATTTTGATGGAAGCTTTAAGACTAAAAGACGAAAAACCTAAGACAGAAGAAGAGGAATTTGATGATCTAGAAATATCAGTTGAAGAAGACGAAGAACAATCTGATGATCTAACTTCAAAAGAAGAGTCTCAGGATCAAATACTTGAGGAAATAAATTTCCAAGATTCTAATGAATCCTTTAACAATATTGATGAAATCACTTTTACTCAGGAAAGCTTCCCAAAAACTCATGATAATCTTTCTCTAAATACCAATAATTTAGACAACAAATCTAATCTGCATGAAAATAAGCATAAACTTTCTGAGACTGAAAACACTCTTGAAAAATATGACCTGAGGGCAGATATAACCCCGCCTATTAGTAATGTCAGAGATTTTACAGACTATATTGATTTATCAAAACCTGAAAATAAAAAAAATATAGATGGTGAAATCAAAAAACCTTCTATTGAAGATTTTATTGAAAAAAAAGACCCAACAAAAAGAATCATCTTAATTTCAACTTTAGTACTTCTTTTAATTACATCTTTTGCTGCAGGAAGTTATTTTTATCTTCATAACAAAAAAATAAAAACTGAATACAATAATCTTTTAACAAATCTAGAAAAAATGGATTATGAAGACCAAAAAATAAATTTATTAAAAAAATTCATATCTTCATATCCAAAATCAGACTATGCAAAAAAAGCTCAAAGCAATCTTGATTCAATTTTAAAACGCACACAAAAAGAATCATTTGAACTGATGTCTGAAAAAATAAAAAAACTTCCAATTGACAAAAATTATGAGGAAAGAGCAAAAAGATATTATGATAATTTTTTGCAAAGATTTCCAGAAGGCCAATATTCTCAAAAAGCCAAATCCGAACTCGAAAAAATCCCTGACTTAATAAGACAGTATGAATTAGAGCAAATACAACAAATCCCTGAATCAAGTACAAATAAAAAAATAGAAGAAATAAAAAAATTCAAATTAAAATACCCTGGGATAAATTTGGATGAAATTAATGAAATGGAAATAAAACTAGGGACTTATTTTTTTAAAACTTTAGAAATTCAAATTCAAAATGTTAATTCTTTGGGTGATTTTGAATCTGTAAAAAATAAAATAAATTCATTTAAAGAAATTTTTCCAAATCATCCGGATAATTATAAAACATCCAGGCTTCTAAAAAAGCTTGAAGATGACAAGTGGTCAAAAGCACTTTTAAATACTGCAAAAAACCAATCCAATTCCATTGAAGAAGAAAAACAATTTCTTAAAAATTATATTAAATCCTACGATAAATACATCCTTGTAAGTGCAGCAAATGAAAGAATTAGAGAAATAGACCAAATTTTAAATGAAAAAGAAAAATTTGATAATCTAATGTCCTATGCTTCAAACTCCAGCTATTCTTATTCTAACAGAATAAATAGATTAAAGGCTTATGTCCATTCTGATATTCCAAATGACTACAAAAATAAAGCCAATATTATGATAGAAAAACTTCAAAATGACTATTCATCTCAATTTACAAAATCAAAACCTGCTGAAACTGAAAAAGAAGTCGTAAAAATTAAGGCTAAAGACATAAATGAGATGCTTAAAGATGCTTCATCAAAAGCTGAATCTGCTGCACAAAAAATTTCAGACTCATCAAGATTTTTCAGACATGGAACATTCAGCTTTAAAGATAATTTAACAGGAAAAACCTGGCTTTTGCTTGACTCAGATGATTTTTCAGACAAAGACTGCTTTTATTTTAAAGATGCCCTGGAAACAGCTAAAAAAATTAATATTGACGGATATTCAGACTGGAGGCTTCCATCGGAGCAGGAACTTTTAAGTCTTTTTAAAAACAAACCTTTTTTCCCAATTGAAAAAAACAAATGGTACTGGTCAAATGATATATTTGAAAAAGGTTTTAATACTTACTCGGCCGTAATAACAGGTACACAAACTGAAGAAAGGGAAAAACTAAGCAAAAATATTTTTACAGATTGTGGAATCTTCAAAGCTGTCAGACCATAAATATGAAAAATCTTATTAAAGCTAAAAACCACATATATTCTTTAAAAGATAAAAAAACTGAAGAAACCATAAAAAAATTTTTTAAAACTAAAAAAGGAACATATGGAGAAAATGACATTTTTCTTGGCATAAAAGTACCTGATTTAAGAAAACTTCATAAAAAATTTCCTTTAAATATTGAAGAAACCCAAATTCTTTTAAAATCAAAATTCCATGAAGAAAGATTTTTTGCACTTATAAATCTCATAAGACTTTATGAAAAAGCTGGCCATGAAAAAAAATCTTTTATTGCAGAAAAAATTTATCTTAAAAATACTAAATACATAAACAGCTGGGATTTAACAGATGTTTCAGCACCAAGAATATCAGGCCATTATTTTTTATTTGAAAACCATGAAAATATAAATACTTTAAAAAAAATGGCTTCCTCCAAATATTTGTTTGACAGAAGAATAGCAATTGTATCCTCTCTTTATTTCATAAAACACAATAATCTTGATTTTGGTCTTGAAATCAGTGAAATTCTTTTAGAAGACCATGAAGATCTGATTAATAAGGCAGTGGGATGGATACTAAGGGAAACAGGCAAAAAAGACGAAGCTATACTTATAGATTTTTTAAAAAAGCACTACAAATATTTAAAAAGAGTAACTTTAAGATATGCCATTGAAAAATTTGAAAAAAACAAAAGAAATGAATTTCTTAAAGGTAATTTTTAACTTTATATTTGTATTTGTTTTATTTACTTATCCTGTATACTGCTCTGAATTAATATATTTTGCTTCTGTTGAAGAAAAAATCCAAAACGGGAAAACACAATCCCTTAAACTTTACTTAAACCCTGTAAAAAAAGCACTTACCAACGATAAATTCAATATTTATTATTGGAATCTTGTAATCGAAAGACTTCCTGATCAAAAAAAACTCATAGAAAAAGGAATTAAAATTTTTTTAATTAAAAACGGGAAACTTTCAATAAAATCATACTCAAAAAAAAATAATTTTAATTTTGAGGATACAATAACTGCATATTTTGAAGGCTATTTCAAAAACAATGTAGAAATTATAAAAATTGAAAATATTGTTAATTCCTCAAAAAAAAGGGTATACTTCAAAGGTTTGTTTGCTCCGCTTTCATATCCTGACAACTGGAGCAGAATAATTTTAAAAAATAAAATCAAGTCAGATATAAATTATTTTAAATCATTTTTTTAGTTAAAGGTTTTTAAATGAAAGCTGTAATTCAAAGAACAGATTATGCAAAAGTTGAAGTAGAAAATAATATAACAGGCCAAATTAAAAAAGGACTTCTTGTTTTACTTGGAGTTACACATGAAGACAGCGAAAAAGAAGCAGATTACCTTGCTGACAAAATAATAAATCTAAGAATTTTTCCAGATTCAGAAGACAAAATGAACCTAAGCCTTCTAGATATTAAAGGAGAAATTCTTGTTGTATCCCAGTTTACATTGTATGCAGACACAAAAAAAGGCAGAAGACCCTCTTTTATTAAAGCAGCAAAACCTGAAAAGGCAAACTACCTTTATGAATATTTTGTAAAAATATTAAATGAAAAAGGACTTGAGCCAAAAACAGGAAAATTTCAGGAAATGATGAATGTTTCCCTTTTAAACAGCGGACCCGTAACTATAATTATTGATACAAATGAATAAAAGAATTTTATTTTTTTTAATTTTTATTTTTTCGCCTTTAAGTTTATTTTCAGCACAAAGATCTGTTGTTTTATTTGATCTTGAAAATAACAGGCCTTTATATCTTGAAAATGAAAAAACAGAACTAATTCCAGCCTCAACAATAAAAGTTCTTACAGCACTTATTTCCATTGAAAAATTTGGACTTGATTACAGATTTTTCACCAAGGTTTTTGAAGATGACAAAAATAATATTTATATAAAAGGCTTTGGAGACCCTCTTTTTACTTCAGATGAAATAAAAAAATTTTGTCAAAAACTTTCCTTAAAGCTTAAAACCAGAAAAATTAACAATATAATTATTGACCAGACTTTTTTTTCACAGGAATCAATAAACTTTGAAGGAACTAAAAGGCTGTCTTCTAATACATATGATTCTCCAAACAATGCACTGGCAGCTAATTTTAATTCTGTATGCTTTGAAAAAAACGCCAATACTTATATTTCATGCGAAAAAGAGACACCTCTTTTAAAAGAAATTTTATTTATTGTTAAAAATTCTAAAATGGATAAAGGCAGAATTCCAATACCTCACCTTAACAATGCCAACCTTTTATATCCTGGATATCTGATCAAATATTTTCTAGAAAAGGAAAACATAGTAATAAATGGCAAAGTTAAACTTTTTACTGAAAATAATTTAGATAATTTAAAGGAAATTTTTCATTATAATTCTGATTTTACTCTTAAAGATACAATAGAAAAAATGCTTTTTTATTCAAATAATTTTATAGCAAATCAGCTTTTTTTATGTATAGGTGCTGATGGAACCAAGGCTTCTATTGAAAAATCAGCTGATTATTATAAAAAATATCTTGCTGACAATAAAATTAATGCACATGTAATCGAAGGAAGTGGAATTTCACGGGAAAATAAAATTTCAGGGGATGATATGATTAAAATTCTAAAAAAATTTAAACCATATTATCTTTTAATGAAAAAGGACAACAATGGAAATTTTTATAAAACAGGAACTTTAACAGGCGTAAAAAATCTATGCGGTTATTATTTTTACGAAAAAGATAAAATTTTTCTATACTCAATTTTTTTAAATAACTCTTCTTTAAATCCATTTAATGAATTTTCTGTTTTAAAGAAAAAAATAAAAAAGAATTTTATAAATCTATGAAAAAAATAATTTTTGTATTTATTTATGTTTTTTTAAATTTTTCTATTTGTCTTTCAGATGAATTTGATGATTTCAGCCCACCTGAATATCCAAACGGGCTGTATCTTGAAATTGGAGGGGGCGAAAATCAAAATTCATCTTGGGGAGAATTAGGATTTCTTGGAACTGCATCAGACTATTTAGAATATAGGGCTTCTTTAGGATATTTAGGTCTTGAACCAGTTGGAACTTCAGACAAAGAATATTATGGGGGTATAAATATTGGTACAAGGATTAAATATTCATCCTTTATTACCCCTTTTTTGGGTGCTGGTATTTTCTCAGGCTACTCATTTGAAAACAAAAATGCCGAAAATGACGGAATAGACAATGATAATGACAATATTGTTGATGAGGAAAATGAAAAAAAAGAAGTGAGCGATGATGTAATTTTTTGTTTTTACCCTGAAGCCGGGTTTTATTTTCAATTTCAAAACAATTCAAAAATATATTTTTCAACAAAATATATGATATCAACTGAAAAAGAAGCTGATAATTTTTATTTATTTACAATTGGATTTTCTTTCAGCTACGAAGAAGAAACTGTTAACTTCTAAAATAAAGACTAAATATGCAAGATATCAATAATCAGATTTTTGATGAAAAAAAACTCTCAGAACTTATTGAACAAAAAAATTGTAAGGAAATTGAAAATTTTTTTGAAATTATCCCGCCATTTGAAACAGCAAGAATTTTTTCAAGACTTGATTCAGAAGAAAAAGAAGTTTTATTAAAAATTCTTAGCCCTCAAAAAGCAGCTGATCTTATAGAACTTGTACCAGAAACTGTTGCAGCTGAAATTTTAGAAGATATGAATCCTAAAGATGCTGCTGCGATTGTAACTGAAATTGAAAGTAATGAAAGAGCTGATATTTTTTCAGGACTTGATGAGGAATCTGTTAATGCAATTTTATTTGAAATGGATCCAGAAGAAGCTGATGATCTGAAGCTGCTTTCAAGTTATTCTCCATTTGTTGCCGGCGGTCTTATGATAACAGAATACCTCTGGCATTACGAATCTGAAAAAGTAACAGATATTATTAATGATCTTAGAACAAACCAGGAAATATATTCTGATTTTGATGTCCAGTATGTCTATATTGTTGATAATCAAAAAATTCTAACAGGGGTTTTAAGATTAAGGGATCTTCTTATTTCACCTGGTATTAAAACAGCAAAAGAAATAATGATAAAAAATCCTGTAAGCATAGACCACAATACTCCCCTTTCCAAACTAGATGAATTTTTTGAGAAAACAGGCTTTATTGGAGCACCTGTAGTTGACTCATCTGGAAAACTTATTGGAGTTGTAAGAGAATCGGATGTTGATGAAGCCCTAATTGACAAAAGTGATGAAACATACCTTAAAACCCAGGGTTATTATAGGCGGAGAAGAAATTCGTTCCATGCCTTTATTTAAAAGATCTTACAGAAGACTTTCCTGGCTCACTGTAAATATTTTTTTCAATATAATAGCAGCAAGTGTAATTGCAGCTTATCAGGATACACTTTCACAAGTAATTGCCCTTGCAGTTTTTTTACCAATTATTTCTGATATGAGCGGATGTTCAGGGAATCAGGCTGTAGCTGTATCTTTAAGAGAACTGAGCCTTGGTCTTATAAAGCCAAATGAAGTTTTAAGAGTATGGCTTAAAGAAATAGGAATAGGGATAATTAACGGCTCTGCACTTGGAATTATTCTTGGTTCAGCTGCATATTTATGGAAAGGAAATATTTACCTTGGATTGGTTATTGCTCTGGCAATGGCTTTAAATACAATAATTGCAGTATCAATTGGCGGAGCTGTACCGCTTTTAATAAAACTATTCAAAGCTGATCCTGCACTTGCATCAGGCCCTGTACTCACAACAATAACAGACATGTGCGGATTTTTTCTGGTTTTAAGCTTTGCTACTTTAATGCTTTCTCATATTTCATATTAATCTGCATGATAGAAATTCAAATCTGATATAACAATATTTTTACCTTTATTTTTTGCTCTGTATAAATGCTTATCAGCTCTCATAAAAATAGAATCAGTTGAATCCTTTCCCTTAATATATGCTGTAACACCAAAGCTGCATGTATATTTTATTTGATTTTTACCAAATTTTAGCGTTCGTGCAGCAATTGCAAGACGAAGCCTTTCACAAAGAGATACAGCCCCGTTAATATCTGTATCTGATAAAAGGATAAGAAATTCTTCTCCTCCAATTCTTGCTATTTTATCTGCATTTCTCATTAAAGCACTAGATGTTTTAGCAAGATCTTTTAAAACATCATCTCCTGAATTATGACCATAATTATCATTTATTGATTTGAAATCATCTATATCAAAAATACACAAACAAAAATTTTTATTGTATCTATTTGCTATTGCTATATACGTTGATAAATTTTCAAAAATATTCCTTCTGTTCGCAAGATGGGTAAGGGAGTCAGTATTGGCAAGCTCATAAAGATGGGTATTCATATTTTTTAACTTTGCAGCCATTGACTCAAGAGAATTGGATTTTGAATCTAGTAATTTAACCATTTTATTTATTTCATTTGCAAGAAACGAAAGCTCATCGCAGCCATCAAGTGCGACTATCCTTGTGTTTGAATCTTTTTGATAAAGCTTTTTTACCTGATTTCCAAGATTTTTAACCCTTATTATAACCTTTGTTTCAAAAAGGTAAAAAATAATTATACTGAAAACCAATCCAATTAATGACAGGCTGACAAAAAAAAATTTTACTGTTTCTTTTCCAAGTTTATAAATATTTCTTTCAAGTTCAGCAGAAATAATAAAAGAATATGTTTTTTTTAAATCTAAAAGCTTAATATATGGAATAATTGTCTCTTCTGACGGATATATGACTCCTGAAATAGTTTTTCCATTTTCATCAAAGGCTTTTTTTACCCAAAAAGGCTGATCAGAAGATTTTTTTTCGTATAAAACTAGATTAAGGCTGGTTCTGTACTTGATTTTCTCAATCAGTGATAAGCTGAGCTCTTTACCCATTACAAGCATACCATTTGGTTTTCCAGTGTGATTAGTCTTAAAAATTTTATGTGAAGTTATAACATAGGATTTCCCTGCAATTGTTGTTATCCCACGAAAATCGATATTTTCATTTTTAGAGTCGTAAAAATTTTGTTTTGGTAAAAAAGCTGAAAAATCAGAACTGATTCTTTTTATTTCATTTTTTTTAAAATCATAACCCCTTCCCCAATGAAGAGCACCGCTTGGTTTTAAAAAAAGAATAAATGACATGTTTTGTTCCAAAAAAAAATTAGGAACAAGATTTTCCTCTATAAATTCCGTATTGATTTCATCCATAAACCTGTAAGACTCATCCCATACAGCCCAGTCAAGATTAATCGAGTAAAGAGAATCAATTTCTGCATTTAAGGCATTCTGAGCTCTTTGGATATTTATCTGAGCATTAAACCGCTCAAGTTTTTCAAAGCTGTTTTTTAAAATTTGTCTTGAAACTGCATGGGAAACAATTATAAAAAAAAGAAAAACGCATACTATTATTATTAAAATTGTAGATCGAATACTTTTCATGAGATTCAATATCCTAGGTATAACGAACTAAATTTGTCTTATTCGGCTATTTTTGTGACAGATTCATGCTTTATCTCAAAATACCAGATTCCTAAGATTAAATCTTACTTTAACTGAATAAAAAATCAAGACAGATCGTTTTGTCTCATTGCATCAATACCAGAACTTGAAATATAGGCATAAGCACTGTGATTATGTATGGATTCAAAATTTTCAACACTTACTTCAAACCATAAAATATTTTTATCCTCATAAAGTTTTAGTGCAACATCCCTTGCAATATCTTCCACAAATTTAGGATTTTTATAGGCCCTTTCTGTTACTTCCTTTTCATCTGCACGCTTAAGTACAGAAAAAACCTCACATGATCCGGCTTCTTCACATATTTTTATCAAATCTTCAATCCAGATAAATTTTTTAAAGCGGACTTTAAGACTTACAATTCCTCTTTGATTATGTGCCCCAAATTCACTTATCTCCTTTGAACAGGGACAAAGTGAAGAAACCGGAACTTCAACCTGAGAAACTATATCAATTTTACCGTTTCTGTCACTTTGGCCGATAATTTTACATGAATAATCCATCAGCCCTGAAGATCCTGTAACAGGTGCTTTTTTTTTAATAAAATAAGGAAAGCTAAGCTCCATATGTGAAGATCTGGCATTAAGCTGGGTCTTCATATTGTTGAGTATTCTTGAAAATGCTTCATATGAGAGTTCCTGCCTGAAAATATGGAGCATTTCAACAAACCTGCTCATATGTGTACCTTTTGTATGATGAGGCAGATCAACATACATATTTATATTGGCAACGGTCTGCTGGTATTTATTTTCCCTGTCCTGAACTGTAACAGGGTATCTTAAATTTTTTATCCCCACTTTATCAATGGGAATATTCCTGTAGTCTTTTTCTTTTTGTACGTCCTTCATAATTAAAACCTATAAAAGATATTCAGGTGAAAAATGCGACATAGATCTGAATATATTTTCCTTTATCCTTTTATTTTTTCCATAAAGGGATTTTAAAAAAACTTTCATTTCATCCCTCTTGGAAATTCCAGCAGAAGGACATTTATTTTCAAATACAGGAATTTTTGAATTATTAATAAATCCTGAAATCATTTGTTCATCAACAAGACAAAGAGGACGAATAACATGTATTTTGCCATTGAAAAATTCCTGATTTGGCACCATTGTCCCCATTGTTCCTGTATAGCACATATTTATAAAAAGAGTGGCAATAAGATCATCTTTTGTATGACCAAGGGCAATTTTATTGCAGCCAAACTCATTTGCAAGCTCAAAAAGCCTTTTTCTTCTATTCCATGAACACAAAAAACATGGACTTTTCTTTTTGTTTTCAGGACCGTGTGCCATTACACCAAAATCTGTATATTCGACATGCAGGTTTATACTGTTGTTACTTAAAAAAGTTTTAATTCCTAAAGCACAATTATCATCAAAACCAGGGTCAATATAAACAGGTACAATTTCAAAATCAACCGGAGCCCACTCTACCCTGTCATTTAAACAGGCAAGAAGTGTCATTGAATCCTTGCCGCCTGAAACACCTACAAGGATTCTGTCTTTATCATTGATTAAATTGTATTTTACTACAGCCTTTCCAACAAGTTTATTAATACGAAAAAACTTTTTATTCCTGTCAAGCAAATAATTTTTATTCAGAACCGCCATCTTCATCCCTGACAACTTTTCCTGCTGCTATCTCACGCAAGGCCATTACAACATCTTCATTTTTTGCTCTTTGCACAAGATATTCTGAACCTTCTCTTAACTGACGAACCCTTGCAGCAGCCATGTGAACAAGTTCAAAACGGTTTTTTACTTTTGATAAACAGTCTTCAACTGTAATTCTTGCCATTTTTACTCCTGTTAATTATTTAGTTACAGTATTTCAACTATCTCATATACTCTCTTACCACCTGGGGCCTGAAATGTCACTTCATCTCCTGGAACCTTTCCTAAAATTCCTTTACCCAAAGGTGAAGTAACTGAAATTTTCCCTTTATCTATATCAGATTCATCAGGGCCTACAAGCTGATATTTTACTTCTTCACCAGTATCAACATTTTCAAGCAAAATTACTGCTCCAAAAACAGCCTTGTCTTTAGCAAGCTTTGAAGGATCAATAACATCTGCATTTGCCAGTTTATATTCAAGTTCATTTATTCTTCCCTGAATAAATGACTGTCTTTCCTTTGCTGCATCATATTCCGCATTTTCAGAAAGATCACCGTGGGCTCTTGCTATTTCAATAGCTTCTATATTTCTTGGCCTTTCAACGGTTTTAAGATTTTCAAGCTCTTTTTTTAAAACCTGGTAACCCTCTTTAGTGATCGGAATTCTTTCCACTTTTTTTCCTCCTTAATAAAATAAAAAGAGACCATTTTTTTCAACGGTCTCTTTACAAAAAATAATGTATGGTGCTGATTACAAATAGGATTCTGCTAAAATCTCCGCTATCTGAACTGCATTTGTAGCAGCTCCCTTTCTTATATTGTCAGCAACTATCCACATGTTTATTCCATTTTCAATTGATTCATCCTGTCTTAATCTTCCAACCAGAGTAAAATCCTGTCCAGCTGCATCTATTGCAAGAGGATAAATGTTTTCTTTTGGATTATCAACAATTTTTATGCCTTTTGAATTTTCTAAAAGTTTTCTTACCTCAGAAACGTCGGCATGCTTTATTGTTTCAACATTAACTGATTCTGAATGTCCGTAAAAAACAGGTACCCTTACTGTAGTTGCAGTAACTGCAATTTTATCATTTTCAAGAATTTTTCTGGTTTCATTAACCATTTTCATTTCTTCTTTTGTATAGCCGTTATCAAGAAAAACATCTATATGCGGAAGACAATTAAATGCAATTTCATGAGGATAAACCTTTTTTTCATAATTTATAAAGTTTATTTTTGCTCTTGTTTCATCAAAAAGCTCATCTATTGCCTTTTTTCCGCTTCCGGATACTGCCTGATATGTTGATACAACAATTCTTTTTATTCCATACTCCCTGTTAACCGGAGCAAGAGCAACAAGCATCTGAATTGTTGAACAATTTGGATTTGCAATAATACCTTTGGTTTTATAACCTGCTACTGCATGAGGGTTTGCTTCTGGAACAACAAGAGGTACATCAGGGTCCATCCTCCATGCACTTGAATTATCTACAACAACTGCTCCAGCCTGTGCTGCTATGGGAGCAAAATCAAGGCTTGTACCGCCTCCAGCTGAAAAAAGAGCTATATCAACACCTTTGAAAGAGTCTTTGGTCATTTCCTCAACTTCTACTTCATCACCCTTAAAACGAAGTTTTTTCCCTGCAGATCTTTTGGATGCAAGAAGTTTTAGATTTGCCACAGGGAAATTTCTTTCTTCAAGACATTTGATCATTACATTTCCGACAGCTCCAGTTGCTCCTGCAACTGCTACATTGAACTTTTTTTGTGTCATTTTTCTCCCCTTAAAACTCAAAAATTAAAATTTATAATATTTATATAAAAAAGTTTATTATACCTAAAAAATAAAACTTCAAGGTAAAATTAAGAATTTATTAATTCAAATAAAAAAATACCGCTTTAAAGAAAATTTAAAGCGATATATGTTTAATTAAAACTAATTAACTACTCTGATTTAACTGAATTTCTGTCCTTTGCATGAATTGATCTGAGAAAAATTACAAGTCCGGATAAAAGATAAATAAAAGCAGTAATAAAAAGCATTATCTGAGGTTCTGAAGCAATCAGAACTATTGCAAGAATAACAGCGACTAGAATATTAAATGGTATTTTCTGATCCTTGTCCATTTTTTTAAGACATGGATATTTAACATTGCTTACCATTAAAAAAGCTGTAAGATAACTTAAAATTATTGATATAACCTCAAGAAATTTACCTTCAAATCCTGTTTTATTGCAAAACAAAAACCATGTAACACAAATAAATGCTGCCGCAGGAATTGGAAGGCCTGTAAAAAATCTTGAATCTGAATGATCACTGACATTAAATCTTGCAAGCCTTAATGCACCGCAGATTACAAAAACAAAAGCCGTAAGCCAACCGACTCTTCCTTCGTGGGGAAAAACCCACATATAAAAAAGAATTGCAGGTGCAACCCCAAATGAAACAAGATCTGAAAGGGAATCAAATTCCATTCCAAACCTGCTTTCTGTATTTGTCATTCTTGCTACTCTTCCATCCATTATATCAAAAAACATTGCAACTATAACCGCTGTTGCAGCAGCCATAAAATTACCGTTTATAGATGATACAACTGAATAAAAACCGCACAAGGCATTCATTGCAGTAAAAATATTTGGAAGAATATAAATTTTTCTATTTATTTTATGCATAAGTAACCATCCTTAATTTATCTTGCAGATCACAGAAGAACCAGCCTTAACCATCTGGCCTTTTCTTACCATGATTTCACTGTTTAAAGGAAGATAAAGCTCAAGTCTTGATCCAAACCTTATCATTCCATATCTGTTTCCTTTTAAAACAACATCTCCTTCTTTTAAAGGACTGATGATTCTTCTTGCTATAAGTCCTGCAATCTGAACAGTCCAGAATTTTATCCCTGAATCTGTTTCTATAAGTACGGCATTTCTTTCATTGTCTTCTGATGCCTTATCAAGCGATGCATTAAAAAACTTCCCAGGAAAATATTTAATTTCTTTTACTTTCCCGGAAAATGGAATTCTATTTACATGAACATTAAAAACTGACATGAAAATGCTCACCTTGATACATGGACTTCCATCATAGTTATTGGATTCTAAATTTTCAATTCCTATTATCTTACCGTCTGCTGGAGAAACTAGAAGATCTTTTTGATTAGGAATTTTTCTTTCAGGATCCCTGAAAAACCAAAGTGAAAAAACAGTTAAGAAAAAGAATGGAAGAAAAATAAAATATATACCTGCAAGCAGAAAAATAAATAAACAAACTGCAAAACAGCCTATAATTGGATAACCGTATCTTGTTATTCCTGTAATTTTTTCAATTTTTTCAATTAGTGTCATGATTAAAATCCATTTTTTAAAAAGTATCAGAGTAAATCTTTATTGTCAAATCAAGGCTTTTTATAAATATTTTCTTCAGCATTTGATTTTCTTATATAATTTGGGAGCAGTCCAAATTTTTCGTCATCTTTATTTTGTTTAAATTTTTCCAGTGCAATTTCACATACTGCCTCTGCTTTAATTTCCATCATCCAGGATGGAGGATAATATATCTTTTTAAATGAAAGGTCAAAAACATCTTTATAAAGCAATGCAGCATTTCCTGTTATAATTATATTTTCGTTTAAATAGTCTTTTATACATTCGGGTTTTGTTACAGATTCCTTTGTTTTTTCAACAAGGATTCCATCTTTAAAAGTGTAAAATGAATAATAAACTTCTCCTCTTCTTGCATCAACAACACTTAAAATTTTTTTGTTGCTGTATCTGAAAACATAAGAACACGCATCAAGGGAGGAAACTCCCTTAAGTGGTTTATTTAGAGCAAATGAAATGCCTTTTAAGGTACTTACGCCAATTCTTACCCCTGTAAAATTTCCAGGTCCTGTACATACCGCAAAAAGATCTGTATCAGATATTTTTTTATCTGCAAGACCATAGCAGTACTCAATATTTGAAATTATATTTTTTGAATGTGTCCCTCTGTTTTTAAAGGAAACCTGAGACAATAATTTATTATTCTCAAAAATTGCCAGATTTAAGTATTCTGCTGCTGTATCCGCTCCAAGTACAAGCATTTTATTTTTTTCCGGTTTTTTTTGTTCTTTTTTGTTTAAATATATCTTCTGAAATCGCAATCTCAAGAACCTGCTCAATACTTGAAACTGGAATAAATTTTATTTTTCTTTTTACATTTTTTGGAACTTCAGAAAGCTCTTTTCTGTTTTTTTCAGGGAAAATTATTGTTTTTATTCCGCCTCTCAAAGCTCCAAGTGCTTTTTCCTTCAGGCCTCCTATAGGCAGAACCCTTCCCCTCAATGTAATTTCTCCAGTCATTGCAACATCATTTTTTACAGGTTTTTCTATTATTGCAGAAATAAGAGCAGTTGCCATTGCAATTCCGGCAGATGGTCCATCCTTTGGAATTGCTCCTGCAGGGACATGAATATGAATATCCCTGTTTTCAAAAAAATTTTCATCTTCAGTCATATAGTCAAGTTTAGACTTGGCATAACTTAGTGCAGCTCTTGCAGATTCCTGCATTACATCGCCTATCTGACCTGTAATCTGGACATCTCCTTTTCCCGGAAGAATTGAAGCTTCAATATAAAGAACTTCACCACCGACTTCAGTCCAGGCAAGACCTGTAGATAAACCAATCTGGCTTTCTTCTTTGTCCATTTCAGGCTGAAACTTGGGTATTCCAAGAAATTTAGAAAGGGTTGATGAATTAACTCTGATAAAATCTTTATTGTCTTCAATAATAATTCTTGCAGATTTTCTTGTAATTGCACCAATTTCTCTTTCAAGATTTCTTACACCTGCCTCAGCAGTATATTCAGTTATAATTTTTTTCAAAGCATTATCGCTTATTACAAGCTGATCGTCTTTGATTCCGCAGTTTTTTTTCTGTCTTGGAATAAGATAATTTTTTGCAATTTCTTCTTTTTCTTCAGGTGTGTATCCGGAAAGTTCTATTATTTCCATTCTGTCAAGAAGAGCAGAAGGTATAGTATCAGTCATGTTTGCAGTCAAAATGAACATTACTTTTGAAAGATCAAACGGAAGATTCAGATAATGATCGCTGAATTCAGAATTTTGCTCAGGGTCAAGAGCCTCCAGAAGAGCTGAAGAAGGATCACCTCTGAAATCTGAACCAAGTTTGTCTATTTCATCAAGCATAAATACAGGGTTTTTTGATCCGCAGTCTTTTATTCCCTGAATTATTCTTCCAGGCATGGCTCCTATATAGGTTCTTCTATGTCCTCTGATTTCTGCCTCGTCTCTTATTCCGCCAAGTGAAACCCTGTGAAATTTTCTGTTCATTGCCCTTGCAACAGCTTGACCAAGGGAGGTTTTGCCGACTCCAGGCGGACCTGCAAAACATAAAATTGGTGATTTTGAATCAGGATTGAGTTTTTTTACGCTTAAATATTCAAGAATTCTTTCCTTGATTTTTTCAAGGCCGTAATGGCGTTTATCAAGCTCTTCAGCAGCTTTTTTAATATCTATTGAATCCTTTGAAAATTTTGACCAGGGAAGCTCAACAAGCCAGTCAAGATAAGTTCTTATAACTCCTGCTTCAGATGAATCAGAATTCATCTGCTCAAATCTTTTAAGCTGTTTTTCTGCTTCCTTTTGAATATTTTTAGGCATTTTAGCCTTTTTAATCTTTTTTTTGTAGTCTTCTATTTCTTCTAGTTTGTCATCGGACTCTCCAAGCTCCTTGTGGATAGCCCTCATCTGCTCCCTTAAATAATAATCCTTCTGGGTTTTGGAAATTTCATCTCTTACATCTGACTGAATTTTGGCCTGAACTACTGAAAGCTCAACTTCCTTCATAAGATAGTCGTTGACTTTTTTAAGCCTTACCTTCACATCTCTTTCCTCAAGAAGAGACTGTGCATCTTCTATTTTGAGCTGAAGATTTGAAGCAACTAAATCTGCAAGTTTGGAAGGATCGTCTATTGAATCAAAAACAGCCTTTATGTCATTTGTCAGCTCACCTCTAAGGCCTAGAATTTTTTCACTCTGCTCCTTGATATTTCTGACAAGAGCTTCAATTTCCATGTCAAATTCTTCAATTTCAATATCATCAATAAGATCAACTTTTACTTCAAAATAAGGACTTTCCTTTAAATATTCATTAATTTCGCCCTTAGTAACACCCTGCACCAAAGCCTTTACCTTGCCGTCAGGAAGTTTTAAAATTCTAAGTACCTTGGCAACAGTTCCAACAGTATAAATTTCATCCTTAACCGGTTCTTCAGATACAGGGTCTTTTTGAGTCGCAAGAAAAACAAAATTACTCACATTTACTGAAGCTTCAATAGCTTTAATGGATTTATCCCTTCCCACAAAAAGAGGAAGAAGCATGTCAGTAAAAATTACAACATCCCTGACAGGCATCATGGGCATTGATTCTGGAATATCTTCCTGGTTAAACTCTTCTTCAAGTATATTTATAAGATCGTCTTTATCAGTTTCAGCCATTCTTTCTCCTGGATTAAAAATTTTGCCTTCCCTTTACAGGGCAATCTTTGTAATATAAAGCAATTTTTGAAGTTGACAACACCAGAAACAAGGTATTTTCTTTTTTTTATATTTTAAATTAAACTATGACAAAAAAACTGCGAAAGTAAACCAATGTATTCTTTAAATTTTATTCTCTTTGCTTCATTTATCTTCGGCTCATGCATAGGAAGTTTTTTAAACGTATGTATATTAAGAATTCCAAATGATATTTCAATAGCTTTTCCGCCTTCTGCATGCACAAAATGCAATGAACCAATTAAATGGTATGATAATATTCCGGTTCTAAGCTATATTTTTCTCATGGGAAAATGCAGAAACTGCAAAACTAAAATTTCCATTCAATATCCTCTTGTAGAACTTTTTACTGGTTTTATGGCATTTTATACTGTTTTATCATTTTCTTTAACTATAAAAACAGTTTTTGTTTTTATTTTTGCCTGTGTTTTAATTGTAATAAGTGTAATTGACCTTCATCACCAGATAATACCTGATATTATAAGTCTTCCGGGTATTCCTGTTTTTTTTGTTCTTGCCATTATTTTAAAAGAGATCAATTTCCTTGACCTGGTTCTTGGAATACTTTTAGGCGGAGGAATTTTATATTTAATAGCTTTTTTATACTATTTTTTCACAAAAAAAGAGGGAATGGGCGGAGGAGATATAAAACTTCTTGCCATGATTGGTGCATTTATTGGTTACAAGGGAATTTTTTTTACAATTTTTTTCTCATCTGTTCTTGGAACTATAATTGGTATTATCCTTATAATTATCAAGGGAAGAAACATGAAATATGCTCTTCCATTTGGACCCTTCCTTTCTCTGGGAGCCTTGATATACATATATTTCGGAGACTTTATAATTTATCATTACATTAATTTTATCAGGGGCTGAAAAATTTTCTTGATTTTAATTTTTTTGGGAATATAGTTCTTTAAAAGTTTAATTTATCAGGGACAATCATCATGTCTGGCTAGTCAATTATTATCCTGCCTAAGAAGTCATTTTAAATTAATTGGTCAAAAACGCCTGCTTTGATTCGGTCAAAATCAGGTATAATATTAAGAGTATAATTTAATTATTTATCGGACATTAAATGAATCAGACCAAAATTAGAACTGCTTTGCCTGAAGACGAAGATTTTATAGTAAATCTTGAAAAAATATCATTTCCAAAAGAAAGACAAAGCAGCAGAAAGTCTATTAGAAACAGTATCAAAAGCAATAATCAAATTGTACTTATAGCACTTCATCAGGATATGCAGGCAGGTTGTGCTATACTTTTTATTTATAAACATTCATTAAGAGTATATTCAATTGCTGTTCATCCTGATTTTCAAAAAAAAGGAATAGGCAAATTTCTTTTAAACCAGATAACAAAAACAGCACAGGAAAAAGATTTTGAAAAAATTACCCTTGAAGCTGAAACAAAAAACGAACGCCTTGTAAAATGGTATCAAAAATTTTCCTTTGAAAAGACTGAATTCCTTAGAAATTATTATGGCAATGGTGAAACTGCTTTTAGAATGGAAAAAAAACTTTTCTGCCGTTATGACGATTCAGAAGATGCAGGAAATATTGTAGTAATTGATAATATTAAAAAATATGACCTCCATCTTAAAGGAATAAAAGTTATTTCTGCAAGGGATTATCTTTCCCTTAAACTTTTCAGAAACTCAGAAAAATGCAATGTTTTAAACCTTTGTTCCAATTATAAGGCACATTCAATGGGATATTATATATCCCTTATTTCTTCTGCCAGAAACCACCGTGTAATTCCATCTGTAATGACAGTAAAGGATATTTCAAATATTTCTATTGCACAGACCTTGTTTGAGGAAATAAAGGATTCATTTGATGAAAAGCTCAAATCATTAAAGGAACAATATTTTGAAATTACAGTAATTTTAGGCAAAACTCCCGAAAAAAAATATCAGGATCTTGCAAAAAAACTTTTCTCAATTTTTGAAATACCTTTTTTTCATATTCTTTTTAAAAAAAAGGAATGCTGGAAAATAAAAAAAGTTTCTCTTCTAAATATTGACAATGTTATTCAGGATTATCCTGAACTTTTTAAAGAATCTTTGTCTGAATATTTTGATAAAAAAAGGTACAGAAAAACAAGGCTTAAAAACTACAAATATGATCTTGCAATTTTAGTCAATCATGAAGAAAAAACTCCCCCTTCATGTGAAAAAGCATTGGAAAAATTTAAAAATGCTGCTGAAAAAACAGGCTTTTATACAGAATTTATAACAAAAACCGACTATAGAAGACTTTGCGAGTTTGATGCCTTATTTATAAGAGAAACAACAGCAATTGAAAACCACACATATCAGATTGCAAGGCATGCATATACAGAAGGTCTTGTTGTTATTGACGATCCATGGTCTATTCTTTTATGTTCAAACAAGGTCTATTTAAGCGAACGTCTAGACCGTGCCGGCATAAAACAGCCAAGATCATGGCTTTTGACTAAAAGGATGCTTCACACATCTCTTGTTGAATCACTTCCATTTCCAATTGTACTTAAACTTCCTGAAAGTTCATTTTCACTTGGAGTATTTAAGGTTAAATCTGTAGAAGAACTTAAAGAAAGGCTTTCTTCACTTCTATTAAAAAGTGATCTTGTAATAGCACAGGAATTTCTTGAAACAGAATATGACTGGAGAATAGGTGTTCTTGACAATCAGCCTTTATTTGCATGCAAATATTTCATGGCACACGGCCACTGGCAGATCTATAACTGGGAGCTAAAAGAAGACCCTGATTTTGTAGGAATGTCTGAAGCTGTTCCAATAAATCAGGTTCCTTCAAAAATTTTAAAAGCAGCTGTAAAATCATCTTCTCTTATTGGAAACGGACTTTACGGAGTTGATATAAAAGAAATTAAGGGATGTCCTGTAATAATAGAAATTAATGATAATCCAAATATTGATTCAGGTATTGAAGATCAGCTTCTTGGAGAAGAATTATACCTTAGAATAATGAACTCATTTTTCAACAGAATTGAAAAAGAAAGACAAAGCCCTAATTTTTTACTCTGATACAGGAAACAAAATGATACATCCAGATACTGAAATAAAAACAATAAACAAAATAATTGGAAAAGGTGTTTTTGCATTAAAGGACATTCCAAAAGGAACAATAATTGTTGCAAAAGACAAGTTTGATATTGTTTTAAGTGAAAATGATTTTTTAAAACTTGACCCTGTTTTAAAAAATTCCATGGAAACCTATATGTACAGAGACAAAAACAAAAATTTTGTTTTAAGCTGGGACCATGCAAAATACATGAATCACAGCTGCTGTTCAAATACAATGATGACAGACTATGATATTGAAATTACTGTAAAGGATATAAAGGCAGGCGAAGAAATTACAACAGAATACGGACTTTTAAATATTGTTGAACCATATGAAATTTACTGCGGCTGTACAAACTGCAGAAAAATTTTAAAAACTGATGATCTTGAAACCTATGGCCATACCTGGGATCAAATAATTAAAGAAAGTCTTTTATTAATAAATAAAGTAAAACAGCCCTTAACTGGGATATTAAGCAAAGAATCAAAAATAAAAATTGAAAATTTTTTAAAAAATCCTGATCTTTACAGCTCAGTAAAAAATCTTTCATTAAATAGTTGCTGAACGAAAACGGCCTTTTTTGTCCATTTCGGGGTCAGATTCAAAATTTAATCCTCAAAATACTAAATGTATTCTAAAGGTTAAATTTTTCATCTTTCTTGAACTGAAACAAAATTCTCGTTTTCGGCCAATCACTAAATAAATTTTAACCTAAATTATCCAAGTATCAATTTGAAAAGATTTACAAGGCAGAAGGCAAAAAGCTTTATATTATAAATATTAATGCAGGATTTAAGTTTAATTTGACCTTTCATTTAAAGCTCACCATTAAAAATAATTTGGTGAGCTTTAATATTTTTGTTTTATTCAGATAAAATCCTGTCATACATTTTTCCAACTCCATAATCCCTTCTTCTCATAAACTTTTCAGGGGAAGGACCAGCAAGCTGCATTTCAGGATTTTTTTCAAGTACACTTGTTGCTATTGCCATTTCTTTTGTACAGCCTGTACTGTATGTAGAATCTTTTCCAACCCATTCAGGCGGAACTTTTTTACCAAGGATTTGAAAAGCATGTGCAATATCATCATAAGTCTGAAATCTCCAGATATCAATATAACCGCTTCTTTGAACTATTTCCCACATATACATGAGATCATCTGCATCCATTCCAGGCTCGTAATATTTTGAAGGATTAATTATAAATGTATTTTCATAACTTTCTTCAAGATATGTCACAAAAGTTGACATAATTTCAGTAGCTTCTTCAATTTTTCCTGGAATTGAGCCTATTATACCGCTGTAAAACATTACAGTTGACCCTGATTCTTTTTTATCTTTCATTTTTTCAATTATTTCATATGCCTTTTTCTCAAGATCTTCCCTTGTAAATCGAATAACTTCAGGATGTGCTTTTTTAATATCTATTACAACAAAACCTTCGTCATTATGGGAAATATTAAATATCGGTCTTGTAAAAGAAAAATGAGTATCAAAAAATCTTCTTTTCTGCTCTCTTCCCCTTGAAATAATTGCATCACACTCTTTAAAAGCTCTTGCAAATGTTGTTGAAGCAATTAGAAGATTAAGATTTTCCTGGGTTCCGTCAGACAAAACAAGAACATTTTTTTCACGTTGAAGATATGAAATTACTTCATTTTTTGAAAGTTCCTTATTGTAAATAAATTCACTGTTCAAAAGCTCTGATTTTAGGGTTTCATCTTCTTCTACATCAGTTATATTTATTTTTGAATATAAGGGACCGTCTTTAAAAACAAGAAAAACCTTATGCCCAAGAGAAGCAAGATAATTTACTATTCTGACATCAATAATTACTTCACCTGCCTCATCTGCAAGCCACATTATTTTCTTTTTTCTTCTTTTTTCAATTACAGATCCGCCGCCTTCAATTCCAAGAAAGGAAAAAAATTCACTTACTCCATTTCCGATAAATTTTTTCCCAAAACACTCGCTAAGTTTTTGATTATCAACGTGATTTTTTTTATCCCAGAAAATATCAGGCTTGCCAATAAGGGAAATAAATCTTCTAAGCTCAATATATTCAAGTTTTCTTCTTATTTCTGACAAGGAATTTGGAACGCCTGTTTCCCTGTCAATATCAACTGAATCTATGGCTTTTTTAAACAAAATGGAGTCAAGAAACTCTTTAACCATTTTATTTTTTTCAAGCTTAATACTGATATAAGGATCACTTATTCCAGACTGATTTATAAAAATTTTGAAAAGTCTTTTTTCAAGCCTTGAAGGAATCATCATCAGATCCCTTGTTTCATGGTCATACTTTATGGTTAGGAGTGATTTTAAAAAAAGTTTTTTTTCCTCATCAGATACAAAATCATCAACAAGCTTTAATATTCTTTCCTTGACCTTTAAATAAATATATTCCAGCTCGGGATTTTTCTTCCTTGAAATAATTGTATTAAACATTTCATCTGTACAGGGATAATAATGTGTTTTTTCATGCTTCATATAAACCATAAACCCAATTTGTTCTGGTGAAGCAACCTGGTTTGGGTAAATTGAATGATCCAGATGATTTTCAATAAAAAAAATGGCATAAAAAGCGTCAAAATCAGGATTTTGGCCTGGGGTAAATTCAATCACAAAAGCCTCCGGTGTAATAATAATTTTTAATGCAAATTCAGTTTGAATATATTGTAGGATCTTTTATTCCTGCTTTTTCAAAACCTTTTTTTCTAATTATACAGCTGTCACATTTTCCACATGCTCTTCCCTTTACATCGGGATTATAGCAGCTTGATGTAAAACTGTAGTCCATTTTAAGTTCTATACCTTTTAATATTATCTGATCCTTTGAAAGATTTAAAAGAGGGGTGTGAATTTTAAAAGGATTTCCTTCAATACCTTTTTTTGTACCAAGATTCACAGCCTTTGAAAAAGCTTCAATAAACTCAGGTCTGCAATCTGGATATCCGCTGTAGTCAACAGCAGTAACTCCAATAAAAATATCATCTGCTCCAATTACCTCTGCATAGGAAACAGCATAGGAAAGAAAAATTATATTTCTTGAAGGAACATAGGTTACAGGAATTTTTGTATTTCCTTCCTTAAAATCAGGAACACTTATTTTTTCATCTGTAAGAGCAGAACCTCCAATTTTTGACAGATCACTTTTTATAACAATGTGTTCACTGACTCCAAGATATCTTGCAATTTTGTCTGCAAAATCAAGCTCAGATTTATGCCTCTGGTTATAATCAAATGACAAGGCATACACATCAAACCCCATGTTTTTTGCAATGGCAGCACAGGTTGACGAATCTATGCCTCCGCTCAAGAGTACCAAAGCTTTTTTCTTATTCATTTTATACTCCTCTCATTGATTCAGGCCAGATAACCTTATGTATCTGAATCTGCATTCTTGAATCTGGTTTTTCTCTTATTATCCACGAAGCAAGTTCTCTTAAATCTGTTTTATTAAATACCGGAGAAAAAATTATATTTTCCGGTCTGATTTTAAACTTTACAGTTTTAATTGCATCTAGTGCAAAATTAAAATCATTTTTATCTAAAACAACAAATTTAAGCTGATCTTTATTTTGAAGTTTTTCAAGATTTGAATACATATTAAATTTTTCCATTTTGCTGGAGGGTGTTTTAATATCCATTATTTTAACACATTCACCTTCCAAAACCCCAATATCATAGGTACCGTTTGTTTCTATAAGAGTTTCAAACCCAAGATCAATTAATTTTTTTATTAATAAAGGGGTATTTTTCTGCATCAAAGGTTCTCCGCCGGTTATTTCAACTAAATTTACGCCATATGAAAAAATTTTTTTAATAATTGAATTTATGGAAACGGATTTTCCTTCATCAAAAGAATACTTTGTATCACAGTATGAACATCTCAAGTTACATCCTGTAAGCCTTACCATTACACAAGGCCTTCCCTGGTCAAGACCTTCTCCCTGAATGGAGCAAAAAATTTCATTAACAATTAGTTCCATATTTACTCATGAATTTGCAATTTTAGCCGATTTATATTAAAAATTTATTTTTTCTTGAGCAAGCACCATGTTCTTATAAAATAAACTTATATATTTAACATTAAAAAACCAGATTTTAATTAAATAATATTCAAATTGAAAATTATATGGCAAAAAAAACTGAACAAACAAAAACCAGTACAAAAAAATCAGGCAAAAAAAAAATTATATTTTTTTTTATTCTAACATTAATTTTTTCAATTTTAACAGCTGCTGCAATTACCTGGTATATTTATTTTGAAAAAGACAGATTCAGACCAAAAACATACACTTATTTTGATTTCCCTCCCAAAACCCAGATTTTTTTTGACACAAACTATCCTCAAATTATTGAACTAGCAGATTCAATAGAAATTCAACTTAAAACTGTGAAAAAAGAATCTGAAAGAATTTTAAATATTGAAAAAGAATATCCTGATCAAAAAAATATAACTGAAAAGGCTGTTCAAAAATTAGAAAAAATTGAAAATGACGCAGGAAATGAAATGGAAAAAATTATAAATCAATTAAATGAAATCTATGTAACTGCAAATTTAGGCTCTGCTTTATTTGATGAAAATTTAAAAAACAACTCCAAAAAAGCAGAGGAAAAGCTAATCATTGTTAAAGAAAAAATTATTAGTGAATCATTGCCTTATAAATCTAATAATATTAATGAAAAAGGTTTAATAGGAAAAATAAAATCTTATTTAGATTAGTGAGTTAAAAAATTTTCAATTTAAAAACTATTATTTTCTAAAAAAATAATTTTTTTGTACCTCTTTACATAAATCACTGGTTAAATTAAGACAAATTCCAATTTTTCCCAGTCACTATTGACAAATTTCAGCCTCTTTTTTTTCATCAATTGCTTTTCTAACAGCAGCTGCAAGATCAGTTTTTAAAACCGGCTTCATTATATAAGATGAAATTTCTTCTTTTTTACATTTTTCCATTGCAACAATTTCGCTGAATCCTGAGCATACAATCACTGGAAAATCAGGACAAATTAAATGTATTTTTCTTGCCAGATCAAATCCGGTCATATTTGGCATTGTATGATCTGTAACTAGAAGATCAAAATTTTTGGGATTTGCCTTAAAAGCTTCATAGGCTTCAATGCTGCTTGTTCTTAAAGTTGTTTTGTAGCCAAGATCTTTAAGCATATCCCCAATAACTTCAACAATAAGTTCCTCATCATCTGCAACAAGAATATGCTCTGATCCGCCTTTTATGCTGGCAGGTAAAAAATTTTTCTTTGGATACTCAACCTCATTTGTAACAGGAAGAAAAACATTAAAGGACGAGCCTTTGCCTTCTTCACTGTAAACTTTTATAAAACCTTTACATGACTGAACTATGCCGTGAACAGTAGCAAGACCAAGTCCAGTGCCTTTACCTTGAGGCTTTGTTGTAAAATAAGGATCAAAAATTCTTTCAATAATATAGCCTGGTATTCCAGCACCTGTGTCTGAAATTGTAAGCTTCAAATATTGCCCGGCTCTTACATCTGTCATTATTGAGCGGTCTATGTCTTCATCTCCAATATTAACTGCCTTTAAATAAATTCCCAAAACACCGCCTTTTTCTTCCATAGCCTGATATGCATTGGTAGCAAGATTCATAGCAAGCTGATGAATTTTGGTTGAGTCTGCAAGAACTGTTAAAGCAGTGTTTTCAATTTCTGTTCTAATTTCAATGGTAGATGGAATTGAGGCTCTTAAAAGTTTTAAAGCTTCAATTACTATAAAATCAACTCTAACAGGCTTTTTTTCTTCCTCGTTTTGACGGCTGAATGTCAATATCTGATGAACAAGATCCCTTGCCCTGTATGCAGCTGATAAAATATTTTTTATATATCTTTTTTCTTCTGATGTTTTTTCAAACTTGTTTGAGAGAAGTTCAGAAAAACCAATAATTGGGAATAAAATATTATTAAAATCATGTGCTATTCCTCCGGCAAGGGTTCCTATGGCTTCAAGCTTTTGTGCTTTCCTAAGCTGGGATTCCATTTTCCTTTCCTGGGTAACATCTCTTTTTACTGCAACAAAATGCAAAATCTCGCCTGATCTGTCAAAAACTGGAGATATAGAGGCTTCTTCCTCATAATAAACCCCATCTTTTGATTTATTTTTTAAATATCCATTCCATGTAAGACCTTTTTTTAACCGATTCCACATTTCCTCATAAAAAAACCTTCCATGGAATCCACTTTTTACAATATTTGGATTTTTTCCTATAACCTCTTCTTTAAGATAACCTGTAATATTTTCAAAGGCTGGATTTACATAAATAATCTTTCCATTTTTATCTGTAATTACAATGCTTTCAGCAGCCTGCTCTATTGCAGCAGACAAAATTGCACGATCATCTTCAATTTTGACTTTTGGAGAAATATCTGTAGCAACTCCACTTAGTCCAAGGACATTATTATTATCTATTATTGGAGAAACAGTTATTTCATAATATCTTTCAAAATATTTCACAATTTTTGTAAAAGTCCGAAGTTTTAATCCCTCATTAACAAGGGATCTTATCTCATCAAAATTTTTATAAAGCTTATAAACAGATTTTCCAACAAGCGAATCAGGTTTTACTCCAAAGGGCCTAAGCCCCATTCCTCTGCATAAGGTTATTATACCGTCTTTATTTACAGACCATAAAATTACAGGAAGGCTGCTTATTACAGTGCTCAGCCTTTCTTCTGCTTCTTTTAATGACTTTTGAGTAATTACTTTCTGGGTAACATCTTCAAGAGATGCTACAAACATTTCAACTTCACCATCATCGCCAATTATAGGCGTAGCATTGAATGAAAGATAAATTGTCTTATTATTTCCATTTGTAATAACATGCTTTATATCATTAAGAACTTTTTTCTCTTTTTTTAAAATATTAAAAATATATTCTGATTCATCTAGCTTATTCAAATTAAAATCTCTAATGTCCCATGCTCTATCATGAAAATATCTGGACTTAATTTCTTCAATATCAAGTTCAAGAATGTCTGCACTTCTTTGATTGGCATAGAGAATTTCGCCTGTTTTACCATTGACGGCTATTATTCCGGCAGGACTTGTTTCTACTACTTTTGAAAGAAAAGCTCTTTCTCGTCTAAGCTCATTTTCCGCCTGCTTGAGTTTTTCTATTTCTCTTATTATAGATAAAAGATGCGTCTTACCATTTAAAATAATTTTTGAACCAGAATAAAGACCTGTTGCAAAATCACCTGAACTCAATCTGAATTTTGCCTCAAAATTAATTATTTTTTCTTGACTTTCTATTAAATCAAACATTTTTTGACGGTCTTCCCTTTTCTCCCAAAGGGAAAAATTAATTGTAGAATGGCCTATAACTTCTTCTGCCTTATATCCTGTTAAATTAGTAAAACCGTCATTAACATCAACAATAATTCCTTCTGGAAAAGATGTGATGATCACTGCGTCTGGATTGGTTTTAAATGCTACCCTGAACTGATTTTCTCTTTCCATAACCTTTAAAAATGCCTGCTGCTTTTGAATGGCTACGGCATAAAGTGCAGCTATTCTTTCAAGCTGATTTTGATTATAAAGATTAAATTCAGTGTGTCTGCTGCCAGCAGCAATTATTCCAACAACTTTGTCTTTAACAAGAGCAGGAACTGCAATAACTGAATTTGCATGAAAATCATTATTTTTACCCGGAAGAATTGAATTTTCACCCTTTGCTTTATTTATATAAAGACCTCTTTTAGCTGAAATCGATTTTGAACAAATCCCATAAGCATTTGAAATTGATTTTTTAAAAAAAGGCTCTCCTAAAATCTCTTCAGATTTATAACTAGAAATAAAAAAATTTAGTGGTTTTTCACCTTGGCCAAAAAAACCTGAAACAATATATTCGGCTCCTAAAATTCCGCTCACAGCCTCATTTACTGAAACCGAGGCCTCGTCCATGGAATTTGACAAAAGAACAGATCTTGCAAACCTTGCGATTATTTCATCTGCTCCTGATTTTTCAGCAAGAATTTTTTCAGTTTTTCTTCCAAGATCAATCATATCCTGAAGCCTTTTATACTGCCTCAAAAAATACCAGCCAATGAAAAAGAAACATAAAAGGCTCAACCCTACATAGATTTTATTCATATAAGTAAGTGCAAGAAAATAAATGATATTTCCATTAATATACAAATGAATTGAAACATCAGAATCATTTACCAAAGGATAAAACATTTTAAATTCAAAATTATCCATGCTGTAAGTAATATAGGTAAATTTGTGATCAATTTGCAAATCTGTGCTGGAATTTTCATTATCAGGCAAAATGAAAAAATTCTTATTTTCCCCAATAACGTAAATATTTAAATTTTTTATCCAATAATTCTTGGAGATTTTTTTTTCAAAAAACTTATTAATCTCTGGAACAGCTTCAGGAAGAATTAAGTTATTGTGGATATAATTTGCTCTTAATTCTTTGCCCATTGTTTTTATGCTGTCAACTGCGGAAGAAAACCCTCTTGTATTTAAAAAAACTATAAACCCATATGATAAAATAAGAAAAAACAATAAAATAATTACACCAAATATCCATGGTTTAGTTGAGGATTTAATAATTTTAAGCATTAAACTTAAGCCTTGTTGATACTTTATAAATATTTCTTAATTAGTGCCTGAAATAAAACAGCATTTTCCCCATTCAAAAGTCAGATTTAAAATTTAATCCTCAAAATAATCAAATATATTCTAAAGGTTAAATTTTTCATTTTCGATAAACTAAAACAAAATTCTAGTTTTCGGCCAATAGTAAATAATAATTTTTTTCTTCAGTAACCGAAACCAGACAGTACATATTTTAAACCACCTAATTCATACCTAAGTTGAGCGTTTCATATTTTTAAATTAAGAAATTTTCAATGAATTAAGCTTATTATATTTAAAAATATGAAACCCTGCGGGCTTTCCAATTTTACTGCATCTACTGAGTTAAATTATATCACGCATAGCAAAAGTATAGCCTGATACAATTTGCCTTGTATATGCAGCAAACTTGAAAATCGCTCAATTTAGGTCATAATTAAGTTAGCTGCATATAAGATTCAAATACTGCAATCTTACCAGATATTCTTATTGATCATCTTAGTAGAGTTACAAAAAAACTAATTTCAGATCAAACACGTTACAAACAGCAAAACTATCTTTTATCAAAGTAAAAATCACAATTATTACACTTTGTCAATTCAATGGATATATAATACTAAAAAATAGTTTTTACTTAGTTGCTGAACGAAAACGGCCTTTTTTGTCCATTTCTGAATCAGATTCAAAATTTAATCATCAAAACACTAAATGTATCCTAAAGGTTAAATTTTTCATCTTACATAAATGAAACAAAATTCTAGTTTTCTGCCAATCACTACTTAGAAATTAAAAAATTAATTATTAGAAATTTATTGAAAAAATTAAAAATTTATTGTGCCGCCCGGGAATCTTATCATTTTAATTTTTTCAGATAATTTATGTGGGATAATCTGGTGGGAATATGAATATATGGTTAGCTTAAAAAAACCGGACGGCTCAATAAATAAAGGACAGTAAAGACTGTCCCAGTATAACATATTTGGAGGCGGCACTCAGATTCGAACTGAGGAATAAAGGCTTTGCAGGCCTCTGCCTTACCACTTGGCTATGCCGCCGTGGAGCGGGAAACGAGATTCGAACTCGCGACTTCAACCTTGGCAAGGTTGCACTCTACCACTGAGTTATTCCCGCTCATCAAAAGCACGCCATTTTTAAGCTAGATTTAATTCTTTGTCAATAACTTTTTTTTAACAATTATATTCTTTACTATTTTTTTCTTTGGTGCAATTAGTGTTTTTTTTGGTTTACATATGACAGTAGTCATCTATTCCAAGGAAAAAAATTATTTAGCAGCTGAACTTAAACGGACTTTTTTGTCCATTATAAAGTCAGATTAAAAATTTAATCTATAAAATACTTCATGTACCCTAAAGGTTAAATTTTTCATTTGAACTGAACCAAAAATCCTTGTTTTCGGCTAATCACTATTTAAAAAAATAGTTAATCAAACTGGTGCAAAAATGATATCAAAAAATTTAAAAGGTGCTGTTTTAATTACATTTGCAGGATTTTGCTTTGCTCTTATGGGCACCATGATAAAAAAGCTTTCACTTTCCCTGACAAATGAAACTATTGTTTTTGCAAGAAATTTATTTGTTTTAATCTGCCTTTTTCCGTTTATTTTAAAAAAAAGAAACAGACTTAACTTAAAAACTGAAAATTTCAATCTCCATCTTATAAGAAGTTTATCTGGTCTTCTTGCAATGTATCTTTATTTTTTCACACTTTCCAAACTTCCACTTGCAGAAGCTGTAATGCTTTCTTACACAAGTCCAATTTTTATTCCTTTTGTTGCTTTTTTCTGGATTCATGAACCTGTTGAAAAAAAGTCAATTTTATCAGCTTTTATTGGTTTCATTGGAATTTTAATGATTTTAAAACCTGGTACAAAGGTTTTTAATTTTAATGGTATTTTTGGAATAATTGCTGCTTTTTCAGCATCATTTGCAATGGTTGCAATAAGAAAAATGGCTAAAACTGAATCTCCTTTTAAAATTGTATTTTTTTATACCTTAATTGCTTCAATTATTTCTTTTTTCCCTTTACTGACAAATTTTTCTCCACCTTCAGCAAATGATTTTATTTTAATTTCAATTATGGGTATTGTAGGCCTTGCAGGACAATTTTTTGTAACAGCTGGATATTCAGCTGCTCCATCTGCAAAAGTAGGCCCATTTACCTATACAACTGTTTTTTTTGCTGCTCTTATTGGAGTTTTCTTTTTAAATGAAAAGTTTGATCTTTATTCAATGGTTGGAGGGGCAATTATTGTTTGTGCTGGAATTTTATCTATTTCAGAAAAAAAATAAATTTTTGAGCTTTATAAAAAAATTTAACCTTATAAAGCAAATAATTAATTTATAAGGTCAAATTTTGATCCCTGACAAAAAAGGTCGTTTTTGTTCAGCGTCTAATTAAATTTTTTTTCTTTAAGCTTTAATAAAATCTTATCATGAATACCGTCAAAACCCTTGTTTGACATAACAAGTATAACATCTTGCGGCTCTACTTTTTCATAAAGATAAGAAACAATTTCATCTGTTGTCATAAAAATATCTGCCTCAATATTTTTTTTAATTAAGCCTTTTTTAAGTTTATCAAGAGAAAGCCTTTGGTTAACCTCAACCTTTGAAATTTTTTCAGGATTTTTTATACAGACAATATTACTTCCTGAAAATGAATTTTCATAATCATCCTGGAAAACATTTCTCATGCTTGTATTGGTACCAGGTTCAAAAACACAGACAAGTCTTTTGGGTTTAAAGCTTTTTTTTATTCCGTCTATAGTATGTCTTACTTCTCTTGGATGATGAGCAAAATCATCTATAACAACAATTTCTGAAACTTTCCCCCTTATTTCCTGTCTTCTTTTCATTCCTTTATATAATTTCAAGGCCTCTTTTATATTAGAAAGATCAATTCCAAGACTTAAACAAACAGCAATTGAGGCAAGACAATTGTAAATATTATGCTCCCCTGTCATTGGAAGAAAAATCTGATCATTTAAGTTTTCCATGCAGCAGTTAAAATTAAGGCCTTTTTCAAAATAATCAGGACTGTTAAAATTGATATAACTTGAAGCTTTATTCCCATAGGAAAAAATATTTTTGTTTACAAAGGATTTTAAAAGCTTAGAAAGTTCTTTTGAAGAATCAAAAGTAAAAATTAAAGAATCTGAATCTGTTTTTTCAATGAGTTCTTTAAAAGAATCTTTTATTTGTTCAATGCTGTTGAAAATATCTGCATGGTCAAAATCAATTCCTGTTATTACAAGTCTTGAAGGACTAAAATGGAAAAATTTTGATTTTTTATCAAAAAATGCAGTATCGTATTCATCGCCTTCAATTACAAAATATTTTCCATTGCTGTCCCTGTATCCGCAGCCAAAATTCTGGTGAATGCCGCCAATAAAAAAAGATGGATCTAATCCGCAAAAATGAAGTATCCAGGAAATCATTCCTGTTGTTGTTGTTTTCCCATGAGTGCCTGTTACCATTATTACTTGTTTATCTTTTGCAAAAAAATGATTTATGGCCTGGGGCATTGACAGGTAACAAATCTTTTTTTGCATTGTTTCAATTACTTCTATATTGTCTTTACTTACGGCATTGCCAATAATAACAAGGTCTAAGTTTTTGTGGATATTTTCCTTGGAAAATTCTTTTAAATCAATATTTTTTGATTCAAGAAAAGTACTCATTGGCGGATAAATGCCATGATCTGATCCTGTAACTTTATATCCCCTGTCTGAAAGCATTGCACAAAGTGCACCCATTGCTGTACCACAGGCTGAAATCAAATGAATATTTTTTATATTTTCAGGTGCAAAATTCAAATGAGCTGTCAATTATTTTTCCTTAAATCAGCGGTTAATATTCATCAATTTTACCTAAAAACATTAGTTTTTTATGGTCTTAAAAACATTTAATGCAGCATTAATTGTTGCATTTATATCTGCTTCTGTATGTGCAGATGACACAAATCCTGCTTCAAATTGAGAAGGTGCAAGATAAATTCCCCTGGCAAGCATTTTTGAATAGTATTTTGAAAAAAGCTCAAGATCAGATGTTTTTGCTTCTTCATAATTATGAACATCAATGTCTGTAAAAAATATACCAAACATTCCACCAATATGATTTGCACAAATTTTTATACCTGTTTCTTCTCCGGCATTTTTTATTCCTTTTACAAGGATTTCTGTTTTAGATGAAAGCTTGTCATAAAATGAAGGTTCTTTAAGCTGCTTTAAAGTTGCAATACCGGCTGCCATTGCAACAGGATTTCCTGAAAGTGTTCCGGCCTGATAAACATTTCCCTTTGGTGCAAGACACTCCATAATTTCTCGTTTTCCTCCAAATGCACCAACCGGCATTCCTCCGCCTATTATTTTTCCAAAACATGAAAGATCAGGATCAATATTAAAAAAGCCTTGTGCAGAATTTCTATGAACCCTGAATCCTGTCATAACTTCATCAAAAATCAAAACACTGCCGTATTCTCTGGTTTTTTTTCTTAATGCTTCAAGAAATCCTGGAACAGGGAGAACACACCCCATATTTCCGGCCACAGGTTCAACAATAACACAGGCAATTTTTTCTCCGAATTCATCCATTACTTCATTAAATTTTTCTATGTTATTATATGGAATTGAAATTGTATTTTTTGTAACATCTTTTGGAATTCCAGGACTTCCAGGAATATTTAAGGTAGCAACCCCTGAGCCTGCATCAACAAGCAAAACATCTGAATGGCCATGATAGCATCCGTCAAATTTAATTATAATATCCCTTTTTGTATATCCCCTTGCAAGCCTTACAGCACTCATTGCAGCCTCTGTACCTGAGCTTACCATTCTGACCATTTCAAGGGAGGGAACAAAACTTATGATAAGCTCTGCAAGTTCAACTTCAAGATCACATGGAGCACCAAAACTTGTACCTCTTCTTAAAGCATCTATAATTGAACTGATTACTGTATAATCAGCGTGACCTAAAATAAGCGGACCCCATGAACAGACATAATCAATATATGCATTGCCATCTACATCAAAAATCCTAGGGCCTGAGCCTCTTTGGATAAACAATGGATCTTTATTTACAGATTTACAGGCTCTTACAGGGCTGTTAACTCCTCCGGGAATAAGGTTTTGTGCTCTTTCAAACAGTTTTTTAGAATTCGTTTCAACCATTTATCTGCCTTTCATTTTTTATTGTAAATCAATACTGTACCTTGATGAATATATCTGATAAAAAAATAAACTTATATCTGACATTAAAAATAAATTTAATTACTAATATCAGCAAAAAAGAAACCATGTCAAAAAATAATGAAGAAAAAATTGGAAAAATTCTTGAATATATTTTTTCAGTAAAACCAGATGAGTTTCAACTTGTCCCTGACAAAAATGGTTTTTACAATTTCAGGGAAGTACTTAAAGCAATAAGTGAGAAAAAAGAACTCAGCTGGATAACAAAAGGCAAAATTTTATCATTTTTAAAACTTGATAAAAATCAATCAATTGAATTAATTGAGCCAAACCTGATAAGGGCATTAAACAGAACACTGCCAGAATTTCCAAAAAAAACTGAAAACCTTCCGGGTGAACTTTATACATGCATAAGGCAAAAAGCCTGGCCCCATGTTATAGAAAAAGGACTTGGCTGTAATAATGATGATAAAAAAATTATTCTTTTTTCAAATAAGGAATCTGCAATTATAAAAGGTAAAAGAATAGACCAAAACCCTGTTCTTTTGTTTGTCAGCACAAAAATTGCTCTGTCAAAAGGAATTGAATTTGAAAAATTCAGATAATATTTTT
>Ga0265295_1001133_pt1 | contig 48630 bp, 43 predicted proteins | sample Munlansysbiofilm_FD_192503 | JGI IMG/M metagenome (GOLD analysis project Ga0265295, IMG submission 192503) | Leachate microbial communities from a municipal landfill in Southern Ontario, Canada - Methane capture system biofilm | ecosystem: Engineered > Solid waste > Landfill > Unclassified ...
CTACTCTGGAGGAGAAGGATATCGTATGTGAGTGCGCGCGCGTTACCCTGCAGACGGTGGAAGATGCCATTCGTGTCAATGACTTGACTACCGTGGAGCAGATAACTGGCTACACCAAGGCCGGAGCCTTCTGTAAGTCTTGTATTCGTCCAGGTGGCCACGAAAAGCGTAAATACTATTTGGTGGATATTTTGGCCCGGGTTCGGGCAGAGATGGCTCACGAAAAAAATCCTAATCTGGCTCAGATAGATGATTTTTCCACTATGTCAGTGGTTAAAAAGATTCGCGCACTCGAGCAGGTGCTCGATGCACAGATCCGCCCAGTGCTGGCCCGCGATGGCGGTGGGGTAGAGCTAGAAGATCTGCACTGCGATGATGAGGGGGCGTGTATCGTTGCGGTGCGGTATAAAGGGGCTTGCAAAGGGTGTGCTGGCAGTGTCGCCGGGACCCTAGGATTTATTCAGCAGACCCTACAGGATAAACTCAGTACTTCCATTGAGGTCAAGGTAGCCTGATTTAAGCAGGAGAAGGATAGTATGGCACTGCGCCGGATATTACATTACCCAGAACCTCTCTTGGCACAAAGAAGTGTGTCGGTTGAGTATATCGATGAGCAGTTGATCAGCGTGGTGGCTGATATGGTGGACACTATGTACGCTGCTCCGGGCGTTGGACTGGCAGCACCACAGATAGGGGTGTTGAAACGGGTCATCATTATAGACTGTGGCAGCAAAGAAGAGCCCGAGTTAATCAGGGCGGTGAATCCGCAGATTATCGATAGCCACGGGGAGTGCAACGAAGAAGAGGGATGCCTGTCGGTGCCGGACTACTATGCCTGCGTGAAACGCAAGAGCTGGATCAAGGTGCGGTACCAGAACATGCAGGGCAAGTGGATCGAGCAAGAATGTGAGGGCCTGCTGGCCATTGCGTTCCAGCATGAAATTGATCATCTTGATGGGAAGCTGTTTGTCGATCGTCTCTCCTCTTTGAAAAAAGGGATGTTCAGAAAAAAATACAAACAGATTCAGGAACAGCAAAGGGAGCAACTGTGATCGAAAAAAAACATATGCGCGTTGTGTTTATGGGTACACCGGAATTTGCGCTTCCGACTTTAGCTGGTCTTATTGACAACGAAGTCAAAATCGTGGGTGTTTTTACCCAGCCAGACCGCCCCAAAGGGCGCGGTCGCAAGCTTGAGGCCTCACCTGTTAAGCAGTTGGCCCTAGAGCATGGGTTGCCGGTATTTCAGCCACAACGCCTGCGCGATCAGGACGCCGTCAGGCAGGTGCGCGAACTGCGACCTGAGCTGATTGTAGTGGTGGCGTACGGCCAGATTTTACCCCAGGGGATTCTGGATATCCCTAGGTACGGGTGCATCAATGTGCATGCGTCTTTGCTTCCGCGTCATCGCGGTGCCTCGCCGATTAACAAGGCGATCATTGAAGGTGACCCAATGGCGGGAGTGACCACCATGCAGATGGATGTCGGACTCGACACTGGGGCCATGCTGGTAAAGAAATCGCTGGATGTGTTCTCCAATGAAGATGCCGGTGAACTGCACGATCGCTTGGCACAGTTGGGGCGTGAAGCCATGGATGAGACGCTGGCGCGCCTGTGCGCTGGTACTCTGAACCCAGAGAAGCAAGACGACAGATGCAGTACTTATGCGCCAATGCTCAAGAAAGAAGACGGGCTGATTGATTGGAGTCGTCCAGCTGCAGCTATCCATAATCAGGTGCGAGGCTTATACCCTTGGCCAGGCGCTTTTACCTATCTGAACGGTGAGGTGCTCAAAATTGCAGATACGCGCATCGCACAAGACAGTGGCGAACCGGGGCAAGTTCTTGCACTTGATAAGTGTGGGGTTGTTGTGGCCTGCGGCGAGGGTTCTTTGCAGATTCGCAAATTGCAGTTGCCAGGGAAGAAAATGCTTGCCGCGGCAGACTTTGTGCGTGGCGCTAAGCTCCAGCCTGGGGAAAAACTGGGGCAACAAGCCTGAGCTGCCTATTCCCACAGCGAAGAAGTGCCTTTTAAAACCTTGCAGTTCCGTAATCAATCCCTATATTAGTGCCACGCAGGTGAGGAGACGTGGGCGGTGATACCTCTTGCAGGTGCATTGCCAGGACATCTCGCGCGCAGGAGCCGAGCTACAGTCTGCTGGTCAGAATGGGCTAAATGGGCTAAATGGGCTAAATGGGCTAAATGGGCTAAATGGGCTAAATGGGCTAAATGGGCTAAATGGGCTAAATGGGCGTGGTATATTGGTATAGCAATATATAAATAAAGAGGGCAAAAGATGCTTAATACTGTTAAAACTGTAGGTTTGATGACCCTTCTGACCCTATTGCTGGTCTTTATCGGCGGTGTTGTCGGGGGGCGTGGCGGAGCGCTGATGGCGCTGATCGTGGCCGGAGTGATGAATCTCGGATCGTACTGGTTCTCCGATAAAATCGTGCTGCGCATGTATAAAGGGCAGGAGGTTACCAGTGGAGCTTTGTACGATGTGGTCAAAGAGTTGTGCCAACGCAACAACCTTATTATGCCGAGGGTGTATCAGTTGCCGCAGACTACGCCCAATGCCTTTGCCACTGGACGTAATCCGAAGCATGCAGTAGTGGCGGCTACGCAGGGGATTCAAGATATCCTCACACGCGATGAGTTGATGGGTGTTATGGCGCATGAAATGAGCCATGTGCATAATCGCGATATTCTTATTGGCTCGATAGCAGCTACGATTGCCGGAGCGATCTCATTTCTCGCCAATATGGCCCAATGGAGTCTGCTGTTCGGTGGGAGGGATGATGAAGATGGTGCTGGAAACATGGTGGCTATGATAGCCACTATGATCTTTGCCCCCATGGCCGCAATGCTGGTGCAGATGGCGGTGTCGCGCTCGCGCGAGTACGCCGCAGATCGTGGTGGGGCAGAGTTATGTGGTAATCCACATTATCTGGCCAGTGCGCTCAACAAGCTAGAGCAGGCTAACCGACAGCATCCTATGCCCCATGTGAATGAGGCGACAGCGCATATGTTTATAGTCAACCCTTTAAGTGGCAAAAATCTCCAAAAGCTGTTCTCTACCCACCCTCCGATTCAGGAGAGAGTTAAGCGCCTTCAGGCTATGGCGTGAGGTTGCCGACGTTGTGTAGAGTGACAAGCAGTATCCAAATGTCGGAAAAAAGTCTTCCGCGGATTTTCTCGCTGACTGGCAAATTTCATATAAATGACTAAGATTGTACCTGAAGGGGCTGCACGCTGTGTGTCCCCTTCAGTGCGTATAAAAGGTAAAATTTCGCCGGAGTTTGTATGAAAAAGAAGTGGATCATTCCCACCGGCAGCGACGCAAGAGCCGTTGCATGTGCTGTCCTGTTGCAGGTAGAGCAGGGGGGGTATTCAGATATCCTGTTGGATAAAGCCCTGCGGAACACGGAGATATCGACAGCTGAGCGCAATCTCGCTACGCAGTTGGTTTATGGAGTGCTACGCCGGTGCGGTAGTTTGGATTACGCCTTGAGCGGTTTGTGCAGCCAGCCTTTTAATGCGGTAGAAATGCCGGTGCGCTGGCTTATGCGTCTGGGCGCTTACCAGATTCTGTATCTTGACCGGGTTCCTGCCCACGCCGCGGTTCATACCTGCGTAGAACTGGCGCGCAGCATGAAGCTCGAACGGGCGACAGGCTTTCTCAACGGAGTTCTGCGTAATCTCATTCGGCGCGCTGATGCCATAGTGTGGCCCGCAAGAGAGACGGATCCACAGGGTTGTATCGCCCATACCATGTCAACTCCGGCGTGGCTAGCACAACGCTGGATAGTAGCATACGGCACTGACAAGGCAATGCAACTGGCCGAAATCAACACCACCCCTGCGCCTAATACCGCCCGAGTCAATACCCTAAAAGTAACGCGCGAAGAGCTTCTACAGACCCTTGCGCAGGAGGGGGTAGAGGCTACACCAACTACATTTGCCCCAGATGGGATCATTATCGCAGGTAGTTTTACCCCGCAGATGAAGTGGCTCCATGAGGGATTGCTGCAACCGCAGGATGAAGCGAGCATCTTGGTGGGGCATCTGCTGCAGGTGCAGCCAGGGCAGAGACTTCTAGATGTGTGCGCCGCACCCGGGGGTAAAACTTGCCACATGGCAGCTCTGGGGGAAAACCAGGTCGACATTGTCGCACTTGATCTGCATAAGCATCGTCTGAATCAGCTTGAAGATGGAGCCAGACGCCTAGGGTGCCACAACATAACATCCTACGTGCATGACATGACCGGATCTGCCTGTCAGCATATCGCCGGCGAGGTTTTTGACACAGTTTTGGTGGATGCCCCCTGCTCCGGGTTGGGGGTGTTGCGACGAAATCCTGAATTACGCTGGCGTAGAGAGCAAAAAGATATTGTCCGCCTAGCGACTATTCAGCGAAATATCATCCAGAATGCGGCGGCCCATGTTGCGCCTGGTGGTAGGTTGGTGTACGCATTATGCACCACAACGTGTGAAGAATCTGTGGCAGTGATTGAGAAGTTTCTTTGGCAGAATTCGGATTTTATACAAGAAGATCTCCATGCGCAGGTCCCAGCATCATGGGGGAAGTTGATTACTCCGGCGGGACATTTTACCAGCTTGAGTTGTAGCCATGCGCACATGGATTGCTTTTTTGCTGCCGTGCTGCGGCGGCGTGGGTAGTCTGTCTTGGATGTTGGATGCCCTGCGCAGGACAGTAGAATTGAACTCGAAGCGATTTTTAGGGCACCCAGGGTTGAATGTGTTAGTATCAGCGCGCCGAATCTAGGTAGGGGTAAAACCCTAGTACGTTTGGTAGACGGAAAAACAGGAGAGCAGAAATGATTAAAATATCCCCCTCGATTCTCTCAGCGGATTTTGCTCGGCTAGGAGAGGAAGTGCGAGCGGTAGAACAAGCTGGGGCCGACTATATCCATGTCGATGTAATGGACGGGCATTTTGTCCCCAACATCACCATTGGAGCTCCGGTAGTGAAAGCGCTGCGCCCCATAACATCCCTACCGTTAGATGTACATCTAATGATAGAGAATCCAGATAGATACATCCCGGATTTTGCCGCCGCTGGGGCAGACATTATCACGGTTCATCAGGAGGCGGTTGCACATCTGCACCGCACCATTCAGTTGATACATAGCCTCGGTAAACGCGCCGGAGTTTCCCTGAATCCTGCTACGCCGGTTGGTGTGCTTGAGCTGATCCTAGCAGAGGTGGACCTCATCCTCCTTATGACGGTTAACCCTGGGTTCGGGGGGCAGAGTTTTATCCCCTTCACCCTGAGTAAAATCACCCAGATGCGCACCATGATTGAGCGCGGTGGCAGAGCGATTGAGCTTGAAGTCGACGGAGGGGTAAAGCCGGACAATATTGGAGAGATAGCTGCTGCTGGGGCGGATGTGTTTGTTGCAGGCAGTGCCGTGTTCGACGGTGGTGATTATGCGCGCAATCTTGCCGAATTACGCGCAGCAGCTGGATAAAAATAATCTTGATTTAATAACGGTATTCGTGTTATCAACCTGCATACTGTATACAACATGTAGGGGTATATACTACTTAAAAAAGAGGGCGCTTGGGCGCTCTCTTTGCCGGAATAGCTGCCCAATAGCAGGTTCAGGGCGCAGGTTTTACAGGAGGTCATATTGTCTGAAATAGTTTTTTCCAGCTGGGGAAGGAAGATCGTCGATAACCGCCAGGGCGGAAGCACTGATCTGGCTTCATTGAAGCTGAAAATTCCAACCGAGTATCTGTGCAAGGGGAATGTTGGTGCCTTCATGGGTTGGGATGGGGTTGTGGTACTTGACCCCAAAACCGATGTTGTCGCCATGGCTGCCGAATACATGAAACGTGTGCAAGAAAAGCACTGTTGTGGCAAGTGCACCCCGGGTAAAAAGGGCACTAGGGTAATGCAAGATACTCTCGCCCGCATCATTTCCGGCCAAGGTCAGGAAAGTGATCTCGCTATCCTTGATAGCCTCACTGATCTGATGCAGGATTGTAAATGTACGCTATGCATGACTGCGGCTATTCCGGTACAGGATAGCGTAAGGTACTTTCGCGAAGATTATCTTGAATACCTGGCTGGCAAGCGCAAGCCCACCTATGCTGGGCATTACATCGACAAGGTAACTGCTCCGTGCATGGATACCTGTCCGGCGCACATAGATATTCCGGCCTACATAGAAGAAATTAAAAACTATCGTTTTGATGACTCGTTGGGAGTAATTCGTGAGCGCATGCCGATTCCAGCAGTGTGCGGGCGCGTGTGTCCTCATCCCTGTGAAACCGCCTGTCGCCGCGCTCTGATCGACGAGCCTATCAGCATCATGGTGATGAAGCGTGTCGCCTCTGATCATGAGTGGTTACATCATCGCGAACCACCAATGCAGCCCAAACCTTCAACTGGCAAAAAGGTGATTGTGGTTGGAGCAGGCCCTGCCGGCCTGACCACGGCATACTATCTTGCGCTTGAGGGTCATGCTGTGAAGATTATAGAAATGCTCTCCGAGCCAGGTGGCACGGTGGCCGTGGGTATCCCGGACTATCGTATGCCGCGTCCTCTGCTACAGCGCGAGGCGCAGATAATTCAGGACCTAGGGGTGGAGATCGAATACGGCGTCAAACTGGGGCGTGATGTGTCTTTACGCGAGCTTAAAGAGCAGTATGATGCGGTGTTCCTCGGTACCGGTGCGTTTAAGTCCAAGCCCATGGGGGTTGAAGGGGAAGATGCAGGCTACGAAGGCTTCTCTTCTGGCGGGATAAACTATCTGCGTGCGGTAGCACTGGGTCAGGGGATGAAAACGCCGAAGCGTATAGTTGTCGTAGGCGGAGGTAATACCGCCATCGACTGTGTCCGCGTGGCATTGCGCGAAGGGGCCGAAGAGACCATTCTGGTGTATCGACGCAGCCGCAATGAAATGCCGGCCGAGCCTTATGAGGTAGATGACGCCGAAGAAGAAAATGTGCGCTTCGAGTTTTTGGTTAATCCGACACGTCTGGTTACTAAAGATAATAAGATCACCGGGGTTGAAGTTATCAAAATGGAACTCGGCGAGCCCGATGAGTCTGGACGACGCAGACCACAGCCGGTCAAGGGGTCAGAATATGTGATAGAGTGTGACATGGTGATTCCGGCTATTGGTCAGGATCCCGATCTGTCATACCTTGAGGACGGTGATTACGGCATTAAGCAAACGCGCTGGAGCAGCATCGTCACCAACAACGGCACCATGATGACTGACAACGCGGGTGTGTTTGCCGGCGGCGACTGTGAATATGGAGCCATGACCGTTGTCTTGGCTGTAGGCCATGGCAAACGTGCCGCCAGTGTCATGCACCGTTACCTTACAGACGGCAAGGCAAAGCTCGACGACGACGAAGCTATGGAAGATATTATGAACCGTCTTGGAGTGTTTGACCCCGATGAGAAAATCTCTGCTCTGGGAGGTCTCAAGCGTGAGCATCAGCCCAAGATATCCGGGGCGGAACGGGCAAAAAATTACGAAGAGATCGAGTTAGCGATGCCGGAAAGCCAGGCCGTAGTGGAGGCAGAGCGCTGTCTGCGCTGTTATCGTGTTGGAATGGTAGCCCTTGGCTGAGATTTTGGTAATTCGAATTTAGACGGGATTTAGGATGTACATATGAGCCATAAAGCCGAAAAAAAGATGATTCGTCTCACCATTGATGGGCAAGACGTTGAGATAGAAGCTGGATTGCCCATAATTGCCGCAGCTGAGAAGCTTGGGATTAAGATCCCAACCATGTGCTACCTGAAAAAGGTTTCCACCACCGGTGCGTGTCGCGTGTGTCTAGTCAAAGTGGAAGGTGTTGATGCATCAGTAACGGCATGCAACACCATCGCTGTCGATGGAATAAAGGTGACAACGTCCACGCCGGAGATCGAGCGCCAGCGTCGCGACATGATCCGCCTGATGCTGCTCAACCATCCGCTGGATTGTACGGTATGTGATGCTGCTGGAGAGTGTGATCTGCAGGATATTTGCTTTGATCATCACGTTCTTGATCAGCCCTTTAAGGCTGAAGATGTGGCCATGCCAAAAATCAGGAATTGGCCCCTTATTGAGAATGTTCCTGCGCGCTGTATTCTATGCGAGAAATGCGTCAAAGTTGGACACGAACTTACCGGTATCGGTGATTTCTATGTCAATGAATTTGGCGATAAAGCATATATTGAGCGCCATGAAGGTCAAAACACCATTGATCCATACATCGAAGGTAACGCTGTTGCGGTGTGTCCGGTCGGGGCGATGATATCCAAACCTTATCGCCATAAAGCGCGGTGCTGGACTCTAGATAAGGTTCCCTCGTTAGGTTTTGCTGGTGGTAGCCTAGAGCAGGTAGAATTAAATGTTAAAAATGGTCAACTCTATCGCATCACTTCAGAAGATGAGGTAACCACCAACAATGGTTTGCTGAGTTTTGACTCAAGTTTTGGATATGGTTTCGTGAATTCTACCAAGCGTCTTGGCGCCCCGTTGGTAGCTGGAGCAGAAACAGATTGGGATACCGCTCTGAATGCGGTGGACCAGAAAGCCCGCTCCTTGGGCGGCGAAGCAGTTGCCGGTCTCACGTCGGCACGCCTAACTTTAGAAGAGAATTACCTGTTCCAAAAGTTGTTTCGTGTAGGTTATTCTAGCAACAATATAGATTCAGCTGCTTGCTTCGGCGTGCGCGCTGCCAGTGAGACACTGCGCACTGTTCTGGGTCTTTCAGGCTCCAGTGCTCCAGCTGCGGATATAGCCAATGCCGACGCCGTGCTGGTGTTTGGCTCAGATATAACTTCAGAGCAACCACAGATAAATTACCAGATACAGCGCGCCTTGCGCCACAACGACGCGTACCTGTGTGTTGCGAATATGCGCTCAGTGCGTATTGGTAATTTGGCCAATCTGCGTTTGAATTATGCGCCTGGAACTGAGGTAGCGTTGATTGCCGCCATAGTCAAGCTTATGATTGAACAAGGTCTGGTCGATAATGACTTTGTGAAAAAGTTTATTAAGAACGGCGCGGATATTAAGAAGTCAGTTGCTAACATTGATGTGAAAAAGGTTGCAGCAGAAACAGGCGTGGATTTCGCTCTGCTACAGGAGGCTGCACAGAAATTTGGTGCAGCGCAGCGTGTAGCGGTGGTGTTCGGTGCTGATGTTACTGGGGCAGCGGCAGTGACTGATATAGTCGCAGCTCTGGCCAATTTCTCCATGGTTAGCGGCGCTTTAAATGGCGACGGTGGAGGAGTATTCATGGTTGATGAACGCCCCAATACCCAAGGTCTGCTCGATGCTGGTGTCAGCCCGCAACAGTTGCCCGGTGGTCTTGACTATGTTGGCAAGAGTGCTGACGTCGCCGCAATCTGGGGGTGTGCAAGCTTGCCTCAGAATGGTCGGGACGCGGTGCAGATTCTTGAGGGGATAGAAGCTGGAGTAGTTAAGTTTCTGTACCTAGCCGGGGTGAATCCCTTGGTAACTTATCCAGAAAGTCAGCGTTGGCGTGCTGCGCTAAAAAAGGTTGAGTTTCTAGTGGTGCAGGATATCCTCGAATCTGAGCTGACTGACTTGGCTAATGTCGTGTTGCCTGCAGCGTCTTTCGCCGAAAAAACCGGCTCTTACATTGCTTGCGATAACACCGTAGGTTTGCTGCAGCAAGCACTTAAACCATTCGCAGCGGCAAAAGCTGATGGCGAGATTATCGCTGCCCTGCTTGGAGCAGCCACCGGTAAAAGCAGTTGTGCTGATGCCGTCGCGGTGCGCAACGAACTAAATACTTTAAGCGGCATGTTTACCACCACAGTAATCAGTGGTGACAAGTATCTAACCTCTGGGTCCAAAAAAGCCTATAGCCCTGCACCCACCGCACTGAAGTTTTCAGAGTTCAAGTGTGCCAATGCTGAGGATAAAGGCGCTGGGCATACGCTGATTGTTGGTAAGATGCACGCGCACACCGGCGTAACTTCAACCTACGCTGCAGGAGCACTTGAAATCGCTCCCCAGGGCTATGTGGAGATCAACAGTCAGGATGCACAGCAGGCTGGAATAAGTGAAGGAGCTACGCTAACGGTTAAGAGCGCAGTTGGAAGCTTTAGCGCTCCGGCACGTATTAGTTCTTATGTGCCCGCCGGTATCCTTTTCGCTCCCTACCACTTTGCGGATATAGGTGCCATGCAGGCCGTACCTGTTGGCCACCAGACCGTCAGGGTGGAGATTAGCAAAGGATAGTTACTGCTTCAGTTTTGAATAGAACCAAAAAAGCCCCCTCTGACATATAAAGTTCAGAGGGGGCTTTTTAAATGGTCGTGATTCATGGGTGGGCTAGAAGCACTCTTATCGTGAAACTGTTAGTGCCCTTCGCTGAAGCCAATCTCTACCAAAAGACAGCTGCCGTCGGCGATGACGTTGATGTTATGTGTCTCGCATAGCTCCACCGCGCTTTTGTCTTCGGCGCCAGGCTGCATCCATATATGCTTAATATGTCCTAGTTCAATGGCTGCAGCTACGACCTTGCGAGTTACCTGCGGTGGGGTGATTATAGAAAGGGCGGTTACTTCAGCGGGAAGTTCAGCAACACTAGACACGCTAGGTATCCCTTCAACTAGTGCGGCTGTAGGGTTGATCGGTATCACTTTGTAACCGTGCTCTAGGTAACTGCGCAATACCTTGTTACCATATTTGTCCCTTTTGGTAGAGGCTCCTGCCACAGCGAAGTGCTCTGCCTGAAGAAAGTTAGCGATTCTATCCTTTTTATCCATACGGCTCTCCTTAAATAGAGGTTGCGGATTCTTTCTCTGGATCTCTTCAGCCCTCCTCAATGAGGGGCACCTGCTCAACTATTGCCTGCCGCGCCAATTCGTCACAGCGCTCATTTTCTATATGTCCTGTATGCCCCCTGACCCAGTGCCATTCTATGATATGTGACTGTGCAAGTTTGTCCAGCCGTAACCATAGATCTTTATTAAGCACATCCTTGTTATGGGAGTTTTTCCAGTTTTTCTTTTTCCAGGCATGGATCCATTTGGTGATGCCGTTCAATAGATACTGTGAATCGGTAGTCAGTTTGACCTTACACGGGAATTTTAGAGCTTCTAGGCCGGCAATAGCACCAAGCATCTCCATACGATTGTTGGTAGTGCATGGGGAATAGCCACTTAACTCGCGTATGTGCTCTCGGCAGCGGAGAACGGTACCGAATCCGCCCGGACCAGGGTTGCCGCTGCAGGCTCCATCACTAAAAATTTCTACGCTCGGGTTTGAAGTTTGCTCGGGCATGATTGAGATAGATTCCTGTTTAAGAAATAAATTGTGCATAGTCTGAGGACAAGTTGTTTCGAGTGTTGCTGCGATTCTACGTTTTTATAGGGTCAGACAGTCTACGTGTTTGTTTGCTTTTAGGTTGCACCAGAAGAAGAGTAAAGCGTGTTCGGGTATACAGGCGGCAGGTGTAATTTGGAATGATACTAAAAAGCCCTGCTGATCAAAGATCAGCAGGGCTTTTTATACTGGCGTCCCCAGGGGGATTCGAACCCCCGTCGCCGCCGTGAAAGGGCGGTGTCCTGGGCCAGGCTAGACGATAGGGACGTACTTTTTTAAATGGTGAGCCGGGGGGGGATCGAACCCACGACCATCTGATTAAAAGTCAGATGCTCTACCGACTGAGCTACCGGCTCACAACGTTGAGTGTTATACGCGATGCAGTTTTTGAAGTCAATCCTTTTTTGTTAAAAACTTGCCCGCAGTGAGAACCCCCGCTTAAGATCTGTTATTCACCATTGAACGGGTCGCGAATCTGCATGGTCTGATCGCGACGTGGTCCTACGGATACCAGAACAACAGGGCAGTTGCAGATTTCTTCAAGTTTGGCCAAGTAAGTACGCGCTTGCTGCGGCAAGTCTGTGTAGGTCGTTGCCGCGCAGATATCGGTGTTCCAACCGTCGAGCTCTTCATATACAGGCTTACACTGGCTTAAAATATGCGCGTCAGAGGGGAAGTCACTCAGCATTTCCCCTTTGTAGCTGTAAGCGGTGCAGACTTTTATGCTCTCGAACTCGTCGAGCACGTCCAGTTTAGTAATGGCCAATCCGGTGAGGCCATTGGTGCGTACTGCTTCACGCAGGGCAACAGCATCAAACCAGCCAGTACGGCGCGGACGCCCAGTGGTGGCGCCGAATTCTGCCCCAGCCTGACGGAGCCTTTCGCCCACTGCGTCATCGAGCTCTGTGGGAAAGGGGCCTTCTCCAACGCGGGTTACATATGCCTTGGAGATACCGATGACTTCGTTGATAAAGCGTGGACCAAACCCTGAGCCGATGCTTGCGCCACCAGCGATAGTAGATGAAGACGTGACGTAGGGGTAGGTGCCGTGGTCGATGTCCAACAGGCTGCCCTGGGCGCCCTCAAACAGGATGTTTTCCCCTTTGACGCGACACTCTTCGAGGAGTACGGAGCTGTTGCCTACAAAACGCTTGAGTTTTTCGCCATAGCCGAGGTATTCGTCAAGAATTTGCTGCTCGTCTAGTGGTGGCTGCTTGAGGAAGTGTTCGAGGAGGAAGTTTTTCTCCGGTAATAGTTCTTTAAGCTTGGCACTGAAGCGTTCCGGATTGATCAGGTCTGCCAGCCTGATTCCCCGGCGTCCCACCTTATCTTCATATGTGGGGCCAATGCCACGGCCAGTGGTTCCGATGCGGCGTTCGCCGGGTTTGTTCTCGCGCGCAATATCAATTTCTTTGTGATAGGGCATGATGATATGGACGTTGCGGTCGACAACCAGTTGCGACTCATCTTTGAGGTAGCCTTTTGCCTTAAGTCCTTCCAACTCTTGTAGGAACACCTTGGGGTCGAGGACTACACCGTTACCAATAATGCACTTTTTGCCCTGGTGGAGGATGCCTGAGGGGATCAGGTGAAGCACGGTTTTTTCATCCCCTACGACCAGCGTATGCCCTGCATTGTTGCCTCCCTGGTAGCGTACCACGGCCTGAGAGCGTTCTGTGTAAATGTCAACTACTTTACCTTTGCCTTCATCGCCCCATTGAGCGCCAACGACTACAACATTTGCCATGTTATTTATCTCCTTTGGTATATTCCATATCAACCGGGTCGCTGAGTAGAGCAGTGACTGTCGATTGCCGGGTTTGTTTGGTTTTGGGTGAAAAAATTCTGACCTTTTCTCCATCAGCAGCGATGCTGATCAGGGTGCGACAGTGAAATTTGCGCAGCTGTTGCGGTTCTGGCTCGGCGCCGAGGTGGGTGCATACGGACAGGCCACGGTTACGCAGTTGCCGCGCTAGATTATACGCTGTGCTGTCGTGTTGTTCCACCGCATTGATGAGGATATCGACGCCGGGGCGTGCCGCCTGCTCCAGGGTGTTGGGCATGGCAAATAGCAGGTTCAGCAGGTTGAATGCAAACCCTGTTGCCGGTGCCGGACGTCCGTAATTGGCCATGAGCTCGTCGTAGCGTCCCCCTAGACATATCGCCTCACCGAAACCGCTGAGGAAGCCCTGAAAGGTTACTCCAGAGTAGTAGTCTAGACCGCGTAGTTCACCTAAATCCAGAGTGATATGCTTGTCAACTTGGTAGAGTTCAAGAATACGGATTACCTGGTGTAGATTGTCGAGGGCGCGTTTTGAGCGCTCATTGTTTACCACAGTCGCCGCACGCTCCAAAACATCGCGTCCACCGAACAGGCGCGGCAGGGCGAGCAATTCATCCGCCTGTCTAGAGGTAATGTCGAGATGTTCCATCTCTACCTTCAGGCTTGAGCTGTCCTTGTGGAGCAGGTGCTGCTCTATAGCTGCATTTTGACGGGGTGTAAGCTCAAGCCCTTGTAGTACGCCGCGATAGAACTCCACCTGTCCGATATCAATGGTGTAGTCCCGGGCATTGAGCTGTTCGAGGCACTCAAGGGCCATGGTTATCATTTCAGCATCGGCAGAAGGGGAAGCCCTGCCGATCATTTCTACCCCCGACTGAAAAATCTCGCGATTTTTTCCTGCTTGCTGTTCCGTATGGCGCAACACCCGCCCAGAATAGCTCAAGCGTTGCGGCAAGGGAGCTTCATGCATTCTGGTGGCGAATATCCGCGCAATCTGCGGGGTTATATCGGAAGGAAACGCTAGAAGTTCTCCGCTGTGACGATCATCAAAGCGCTGGGTACAACCGTGCAGGTCGCTACCAAGACCGCGTTCGAGAACACTTAGAAACTCAAGAGAGGGGGGAATGATGGTCTGATAGCCCCATGCCTTGAAGGTTTTATGCAGCATCTCCTGAATATAGTGGATTTTAACCGCGTTAATCGGAAGAAAATCCCTGACCCCTTTGGGGATCATGGCTTCGTTGCCTAGGCTTTCAACATTCATTTAACAGGATCCGTACTTGATTGGGTGAAGGTCATCTGACATGGGGGGCAGAATGACCTGGCGTGCCGAAATAATACGCGCGTCTTGGTTGAGCTTTTCCATTACGCTCGCGGGGATGGTCTGGTCTACAGTCAAGAGTGAGACAGACTTGCCACTTTTTTCACGGCGGGACAGATTCATCATGGCCACGTTGATTCCGGCCTGTTCCAGCAGGGTTCCAAGCAGGGCAAGTACACCGGGCTTATCTTGGTTGTTAACCACCAGAATAGTGCCCTCAGGCACATTCTCCACATGATAGCCATCCACTCGGATTATGCGGCATTCGCGATTGAGAAAAAGAGCTCCAGTGACTGATTGTATCCCTTCATCGCCCTTGATTTGCAACGTAAGAGAGTTGGAGTAACCGTTGGTTACGTTGGTGCGAGTTTCCGTGACCTCAATGCCGCGCTTTAGTGCAACGTGCCTAGCATTTACATAATTGACGCGCGTACCGATAATCGGTGTAAACAGCCCCTTTAGTGCCGCCATGCTCATGGGTTCAGTGGGGTGGTCAATTATGCTACCAGCATATTCGATGCTGATGCTGTTAAAGGGCTTATCTAGCAGCTGAGCCAGGAACGAACCGAGGCGCTCGGCTAGGTTGAGGTATGGCCACAAGGTTTTGAGTTGATCGGCGTTGACAGAAGGCACATTGAGGGCATTGTTCACCGCTCCACACTTGAGAAAGTCTATCGCCTGCAGAGCAGCCTGTTTTGTAACGTTTATCTGAGCATCTACGGTAGCAGCACGCAGGTGTGGGGTGCAGATGACTTTCTGGTTTTGTAGCAGCTCGTTGTGTACATCCGGCGGTTCCACAGCAAAGGAATCGAGGGCGGCTCCAGCAACGGTGCCGTTTTCGAGGGCATCGAGCAGAGCGGGTTCATGGATAAGTCGTCCTGATGCACAGTTTATGAGGTAGCAGCCACGCTTCATGCGCTTGAACGCAGTGGCGTTTAGCAGCTCTTCTGTCTCTAGGTTCAGGGGTACATGCAGGGAAAGAAAATCTACGTTACTGAGCAATTCATCCAAAGTGACCTTGCGTGCTCCCAGGTTTTTTATCACTTCGGCGGATAGGTACGGGTCATAGAGTATTGTTTCCATGCTCAGACCACGGGCGAATTCGATCACGCGCCGCGCGATTTTACCGCCACCGATGATACCGAGGGTTTTACCGTGGATATCGGAACCGTTGAATGGGGCAGAGTCCCACTTGCCCTCCTTAACTGCCTGGCTGGCTTGGGGAATGCGGCGCGCCAGCGCCAACATCATGGCAATAGTATGCTCAGCCATGGTGGTGGTGCTGCCTGAAGGGGTATTGGTGACTACCACCCCCTGTTGGTTGGCGGCTTGCATGTCGATATTTTCCACTCCGATGCCGGCCCGCGCAATTATACGTAGCTGGGGAGCAGCTTCAAGCAGCGCGCTGTCCACCACCGTTCCGCCACGCACCAGCAGGGCGTGGGCAGTGGCGATGGCCTTAAGTAGCTCGTCGCGCTCAATACTTGGACGGTAGTCCAGCGTTACCCCTTCGGTGTTCTTAAGAATTTCAAGAGCTTCTGGGGAGAAGTTGTCGCATACAAGGATTTTCAATGGTTTGGCCTGTCGGTGAGTAGGCGTGAACAAAATTTATGCCTGGGAAGTCAGGAAGACCACCGAGCACATCAGCTTCAAACTAGCAACAGGGTATATTGCTGTCAAGTGTCAAAGTATGTTCGAAACAGAACCTTTGCTTGTATGTCTGCACGGCATGCCTAGACTCTTCTGGAGCTGATTGTATGGATGTTTTGTGGAGCAAAGACCATCAATTTATTGAATAAAACATGGAGTCTGTGATACACCTAGCTGGTTGTTGCCCACCGGTTGGATATTGATGGGGCTTTATCCTTTAGCTTTGATTGCTCTACTGTTTTAACTGAGCAAAAACGCGTACCATACCGTTAATCATGATGTGAAAAGGTGGAACCTAAATGAGAGAAAAAATTACCCGCGAAGAGGTTGAAAAAGTAGCTCGTCTGGCTCGTCTGGAATGCTCCGCCGCAGAGATTGATCTCCTTGCGGACCAGTTTGAGGCGATTATGGCGCGTGTTGAGCAATTGAATGAGCTCAACACCGACACCGTTGAGCCCACCTCGCATGCGGTCTTGCTAGAAAATGTATTCAGGGCTGATGAAGTCCAAGACTCCATCGGAGTTGAGCAGGCACTTCGCAATGCCCCGCTGCAGGCGCAGGATTGTTTCGCTGTACCTAAGGTTATTGAGTAATGCTCAAGGTCTTATTGGTGGCTGCTGGCAGGTAGAATTGCAACAGATTGATGTGCGTATAGATTTGAACAGAAAGATGGAGCGGAAATGGAACTGACTGATCTGACAATCCACGAAATGGTCCGGCAATTAAGAGGGGGCGAGCTTAGTGCAGTAGCCCTGACTGAGGCTTGCTTGAAGCGTATAGGTGCTACCGATACACATATCAATGCCTTTATTACCGTGTGTCGGGAAGAAGCCCTCGCGGCGGCGCGCCAAGCGGATGATCGCCTAGCTCAGGCCCGCCAGATTCAGCAAGATGCCCCGATGTTGACGGGGATCCCGGTGGCGCTTAAAGATCTCTTTGTAACTGCCGAAATTCGCACCACCTGCGCCTCGAAGATGTTGGCGGATTTTATCCCTCCTTATGAGGGTGCAGTGGTGCGCAAACTTAAAGAGCAAGGGGCCGTCATTGTAGGCAAACTCAATATGGATGAGTTCGCCATGGGTAGTTCCAGCGAGAGCAGCGCGTATGGGGCAGTGCGTAATCCGTGGGATTTAGGCCGCGTCTCCGGAGGTTCCTCTGGTGGTTCCGCCGCATGTGTCGCTGCGCGGCAGGTGCCGGCTAGCCTTGGTACCGATACCGGTGGTTCCATCCGCCAACCCGCATCTCATTGCGGCGTGGTGGGGCTCAAGCCCACATACGGGCGCGTGTCGCGTTCAGGCGTTGTGCCTCTTGCGTCCTCCCTCGATCAGGTTGGGCCTCTGACACGGAACGTCCGCGACTGCGCCATAATGCTGCAGGCCATAGCAGGATACGACCCCGCAGACTCCACCTCAGTAAACACCCCGGTGCCTGACTATCTAGCGGGGCTCGAGGAAGGTGTAGCGGGCAAAAAAATCGGCATGCCCCAGGAATATTTTAACTCCGAGCTGGATCCGGAAGTGAAGAGGGCAGTGGAAAAGGTGGTTGAAACGTACCGCAACCTCGGCGCCGAAGTGGTCGAGATGAGTCTGCCCCACAGCAAGTATGCTGTTTCTTGCTGCTACCTTTTGTCTGCCGCTGAGGCGTCGAGCAATATGGCGCGCTATGACGGTGTGCGTTTCGGTACCCGTGTGGATCCAGGCAAAGGCCTCGTAGAGATGTACACCGCTACGCGGTCGCAAGGTTTCGGCGCTGAAGTGAAGCGACGTATAATGTTTGGAACCTTGGCCCTCTCTTCCGACTACTATGATGCTTATTATGTGAAGGCACAAAAGGTTCGCACCCTCATCCGGGAGGATTTTACTGCCGCCTTCAGTGAGGTTGATTACATCCTCACCCCCGCAACTCCTGCCTCGGCTTTTGCTCTGGGAGATAAAAATGCCGATCCGTTGCTGATGTACCAATCGGATGTGTTTACCGTAGCGGCTAATCTGGCCGGAATATGCGGTTTGAGTCTGCCCTGTGGCAGCTCCTCTGCCGGGTTGCCCATCGGGGTTCAGCTTTTAGGCAGGCCTTTTGACGAGGCCGGTCTGTTACGTATCGCGTATGCCTACGAGCAGACCGAAACGTGGCATAAGGCCAAACCCGAGCTGTAACCTGACGGGTAACAGGGAGATCCATCCATAGGTTTGATTGTGCAGGCGGTTAAGAAAGGTTGCGTAGAACAATGAGAGAGCGATACGAAGTTGTAATAGGGCTGGAGGTCCATGTTCAGCTTACCACCAAGACAAAGATATTCTGTGGTTGTAGTACCGCATACGGAGGCAGACCGAATTCTCACACATGCCCCGTGTGTCTTGGGATGCCCGGCACTTTGCCGGTGTTGAATCGCCAAGTGGTCGAGGATGCGATAAAGGCAGGTTTAGCTACCCATTGCAGCATTGCTCCGCGTTCCATCTTCGCGCGTAAAAACTATTTTTATCCAGACCTACCCCCGGGATACCAGATATCTCAGCTTGAGCTCCCCATCTGCGAGGGCGGTCATCTCGATATCGAGACCGAGGGGCGGGGAGAACGCCGCATTGGGATCACCCGCATCCACATGGAAGCGGACGCAGGCAAACTCCTCCACAGCAGCGAAGCTGGGGTGGGGTCGCTAGTTGACTTGAACCGGGCAAGTACGCCACTGCTTGAGGTGGTGTCTGAACCAGATATGCGCAGCAGTGATGAAGCCATCGCCTATCTTAAGCAGTTGCATCAGATTGTCCGCTACCTGAATATCTGCAGCGGCAATATGGAAGAGGGGGCCTTCCGCTGCGATGCCAACGTGTCGGTGCGCCCTTTCGGCCAACAAGCGCTGGGCACCAGAGCCGAACTTAAAAATATCAACTCCTTTCGCTTTATCAAAGAGGGGATTGAATATGAGGTGGAGCGTCAGATCGAATTGATCGAAGATGGCGGGACAGTGGTACAGGAGACCCGTCTGTTTGATAGCGACACCGGCACAACTCGTTCCATGCGAGGCAAAGAGGAAGCACACGATTATCGCTATTTCCCTGACCCAGATTTAGTACCGATGGTTGTCGATGCAGACTGGATCGGACGGGTGAAGGAACAGTTGCCGGAATTGCCTGCAGAAAAATTGCAGCGTTTCATGGAAGAGTTTGAGCTGCCGGAAGCAGTGGCCCAAGTTCTAACCGCTGAGCGCCCTCTGGCCGATTATTTTGAAGCTTGCACCCGCCTGCACCCTGACCCACGCACCTGCGCCAACTGGGTTATGGGCGATGTGCAGCGCATGCTCAATGAGACCGGGCTTGCGATAGATAAAATCCCGATCTCTGCTCCGATGTTGTGCGGCATTCTTGAGCGGATTGCAGATAACACCATCTCCGGTAAGCTCGGTAAACAGGTCTTTGATCTTATGTGGGAAAGCGGAAAAGACGCGGATACCATCATTGAGGAACAGGGGCTTAAACAGGTGAGTGACACCGGTGCCATAGAAGCCATGGTGGAAGAGGTTATTCGCGCCAATCCAGAGCAGGCGGAAGAATTTAGCTCTGGAAAGGATAAGCTCCTAGGCTTTTTTGTTGGACAGGTGATGAGAGCCAGTCGTGGTAAGGCTAATCCAGCCATGGTCAATGAGCTGTTATGCAAGAAACTTCGGGATCAATAGCGCGCCGAAGCGCAAAAAAGGGGTAGAGCCTTGAACGCTAAAACTGATGCAACACCAGGGACTGCACTGATAGCAGAGACAGCACCCATAAGGCCAATTTATTTTGCGGATGGTTGTTTTCATATGCTAGATCAGCGCCTGCTGCCAACGGAAGAGACATGGTACGCTTTTACCGATTATCGGGAAATAGCGGAAGCCATCAGAAGTATGGTGGTGCGCGGCGCCCCTGCCATCGGGGTGGCGGCGGCGTTCGGAGTTGCGTTGGCGGCCAAAGAGCTAGCCCTAGAACCGAAAGCGCATTTTGAAACGGGGTTGACTGTCGCCTGCGCTGAATTGGCCGCAACTCGGCCTACCGCGGTGAATTTGTTCTGGGCTCTGAAGCGTATGCAGCGCCACGCGGTTGCGGTGGGCACCAATGCGTCCCCGACTGAGATTACGGCGCGCCTGTTGGAAGAGGCTCAGGCTATCGCGACAGAGGACGAGGCGCTCAATATGGCAATGGGTAGACACGGACAGACACTCCTGCCCGAGAAGGGCACCGTTCTGACCCACTGCAATGCCGGCGCCCTCGCTACTGCAGGCTATGGAACTGCCCTAGGGGTTATTCGCGCTGCAGTTGCAGCGGGGAAAAATATTGCGGTAGTAGCGGACGAGACCCGCCCTTTTTTGCAGGGAGCACGCCTGACCGCATGGGAACTGCAGCGCGACAATATCCCCGTCACCTTGATTTGTGACAATATGGCGGGTTATATGCTGCAGCAGGGGCGGATAGATGCCATCATTGTTGGGGCGGATCGAGTGGCCGCCAATGGTGATGCCGCAAACAAAATAGGCACTTACAGCCTCGCGGTGCTGGCGAAAGCGCACAATGTCCCCTTTTATATTGCCGCTCCCATCTCCACCATCGATTATTCCATTCCAGATGGGAGTAAAATTCCCATCGAAGAGCGTGATCCTACCGAAGTAACCCACTGTGGCGGGAGGCGGATAGCCCCACTAGGGGTGGATGTCTATAATCCTAGTTTTGATGTTACACCAGCGGCGTTGATTACCGCCATTATTACCGAATGTGGGGTGGCGCATGGCGACTATGGACGTTCTTTAGGAGCATTTAGGTAGGATTAGGGGCGCAAATGCTGATGCCTGAAAGTATGCAGGCTGAGCTGACTCAGCTACTCGAAGCCGGAGCGACTAGAGATACGCGCGCGCGAGTTACGGAGCTATGTGCACAGGTCGGATTTTACGAACCAGAGCGCTCCTGTGTAAATATTCTCTTATTACAGGAACTGCTTGGTAACAGCTCTGTTGTTGCCGCCGCAACGGCACAGTCTTTGGACTGTGCCGATCCAGATATGACATTGAACAATCTGGAGCGTTGTGCGCAACAGGTCGAGCCGGCGCAACTGTATTCGTGCTTGGCGCACGCAGATAACCGCCGCACGTTATTGATTGTTCTCGGAGCTTCCAGCTTCCTTACCAATGTTATCTGCCGTTATCCCCATGTGCTTCCTTCCCTGTTTCTCACCACAGATATCTTTGTAGTAAAGGACACGGCGCAGATGGTTCGTGAGCTGAACGAAATGCTCGATGGACGCGATGATTTTGCTGCTTTACAGCAGGTACTGCGTCAGTACAAATACCGAGAAGTTTTGCGTATAGGGACGCTGGATCTTAGTCTGGAGGCGCCCCTAGAATATGTGACGGCAGAGCTTTCTTCCCTAGCGGCAGCCTCTTTGCAGGTAGCGGTGGCATTCTGTGAGTGCTTGTTGCACCGCGAGTACGGTTGCCCGCTGCTGGATGAACCTCGCTCCGACGAAGGGGCAGAGGCAGAATTAACGGTACTGGGAATGGGAAAGCTAGGGGGAAATGAACTCAATTTTTCTTCTGATATAGATCTTATTTTTTTCTATACCTCCAGCCACGGAACCACCAGTGGGATTAAGGGGCGCAAGGACTCCCGCATAGATCTGCATAACTATTTTGTGAAGCTTGCGGAAATGGTTAAACGTGCCATCAATCAGGTTACTGAAGATGGTTTTGTGTTTCGGGTTGATCTGGATCTGCGCCCCAGTGGCCGCCATGGCGAAATTGCTTGTTCAGTCGCGGCGGCGGAGGCCTATTACGAAAGCTGGGGGCAGAACTGGGAACGCAGCGCCATGATGAAGGCGCGCCCCGTGGCCGGGAGTCTCGAGTTAGGCGAGCGTATTCTCAAAATTCTCGAACCGTTTATTTACCGACGCTATCATGACTACGGCATGGTTGAAGATCTTAAGCAGATGAAGTTGAAGATCGACAGCAGTTTGACCAAACGGCATGAGAGCGAAACCAATCTCAAGCTCGGGCGCGGTGGAATCCGCGAGATAGAGTTCTTCATCCAGGCTTTACAGTTGGTGTATGCGGGGAAAAATCCCCATGTGCGCGAGCGCAGTTCACTTAAAGCTCTCCAACTGCTGCATGACGAGGGCTATCTGAGCGAAAAAGAGATTCAGTTTTTACGCCAGGCCTATATATTTTTACGCACCGCCGAACACCGTATTCAGGTGGTGCAGGAGCGCCAGACCCACAGTTTACCCAAGGGCGCGCGGGAGATGCACTTGCTGGCGCGCCGGTGTGGCTTCGGGGATGCAACGGCATTTATGCGTGAACTGGAACTACATCGAGGTAACGTAACCCGCCTTTATCGTGACCTGTTCTATTCTAGCGAAGAAGAGATACGCGACGAAATTAGCACCGAGATCTGCTTTCTGTTTGACCACACCACGGATTCAGAGGTGGCCAGAGGTATTCTGGAAGGGAATGGTTTTGTCGAAGTAGATGTTGCGTTTGATTCCTTGATGCGCTTGTGCGAGGGAACCATCGGTCCTCCGATGACTAGGCCTGTGCGGCGCTACTACGATCGAATCGCCCCATTACTGATGCAGGAAGTATTAAGTTCACCTGAACCTGACATGGCGCTGCGATATCTTGAGAGGTTTCTTCAAAGCCTGCATGCGCGCGGTACGTTTTACGCGCTCCTTGCCGAAAACCACAATATTATCCATATTCTGATATCCCTGTTTGGAACTAGCACGCTGCTGTCACGTTTTTTCATTCAACACCCAGAGTTGCTCGATTCGCTGGTTTCCAGTGGCTACGCTGAAAGTTATAAAACTGCAGAACGACAGCGGACTGAATTGCAGGAGCGCCTGGAAGGGTATACCGATAACTACGAAGGTCAACTCGATGCGTTGCGGCGCTTCCGTAATGAAGAATTTCTCCGCATCGCCCTGAATGATCTTAAAGGTTCCACCGTAATTGGGGTTGGTCCTAATCAACTAAGTGGGTTGGCTTGTGTGTGTCTCGAGGCGGCGGTGAAGATAGCCTATGCCCAGATGCCCCGGCGCTTTGGGGTGCCGTATTACCACGACACCGATGGAAACTTGGTTGAAGCGGAACTTGCGGTACAGGCAATGGGAAAGCTGGGCGGACTGGAACTGAACTATCACTCAGATCTGGATATAATCTTTATGTTCAGCGATAGGGGGCACACGCTACCCATTCCGGGCGAACCAGAGGATAGTTTTAGGCAGCTTACCAATCAGGAGTATTTCTCCAAACTTTGCCAGCGTGTCATCTCAGCGTTGACCCTGATGACTAGTGAAGGGAGGGTATATGAAATTGACACCCGCCTGCGACCCTCGGGTAATCAGGGGCCTCTGGTCACTAGTCTGGATGCGTACGAGGATTACCACCGCACTCGTGCTCAAATATGGGAGCGTCAGGCGCTGACCAAGGCCAGGATTGTGGTGGGTTCACCTTTTATGCTGGAGCGGATTGAAAAAATAAACACATCTATTACCTGGGAAGCTCAGGTTCCTCTTGAGTTGCGCGCCGAAATATTTCATCTGCGCGAGCGTATGGAGCGAGAGATTGCTAGGGAAGATCGTGGCCATCTCAACATCAAGACCGGACGTGGGGGGCTAGTGGATGTAGAATTTCTTACCCAGTATATTCAGCTTAAGTATGGGGCCACCTACCCGCGGATTCGCCAACCAAATACATTGAAGGCACTCCAGATGATCCGCCAGGAAAAACTTCTGCCCGCAGTGGTCAGCCGCAAATTGATCAGCGGTTATGCCTACCTGCGCCGTTTGGAAAATAAACTTCGTTTGGTACACGATCAGTCAATAAATGAAATAGCCACAGACCGGCATAATTTGCGCAGATTAGCACGTTTAATGGGGTGTAGTGGCACCTCACGCCCTTCGGAGGAGCTTTTCTATGCTGAATATCAAGAGCAGACCTCCACTCTGCGGCGCCTGTTTAATCAATATCTTAATCCAGCCCTAGTTGAACCTGAAACAGACAAAGAGACTGAATAAAGTAGTCAGGTAGAACGAGCAATGTAAGTAGTAAGGTTTGCAGGTGTGCAATTTTGCGTGCAGCACATTGTGGATGCCAAGTTGAGTACATAAAAAAAGGCCGGTCATATGACCGGCCTTTTAGTCTCTTACCTGTGGTTGCGAGGCAGAGTTTGTGCGGTATTACTCTTTGTTGCCAGAGTAATATGTGGTGGGTTTGCCCTTATCGTCCAGGCTAATAGTCTGTTCCCACTCACGCCACAGCTCGGCTGAAGACATGTTGCCGAACGGCTTGTACCAGAGTTGAACAGTTACATCCATAGAGCGCTCTTCTGCTACCTGTGCGGTTTTACCGTCAGGAGTATCTACGTCGTCCACTGGGAAGAAGATCTCGAAACGCTCCTGAACTTTATGTCCGGGATGCAGAGCAGTGTCCTCAAGGATACCACTCTTCTCGTAGGGGCCGCGACCCATGTTGTTACCGCGTGCCATGAGAGCGGGGGTAGGCATGTAGGTTATTTCTTTACTGTACAATTCGTCATCATCTTCTGTGCTTGCTTTTACCGACAGAACCAGTCGGTTAGGGGTCGGTCAGCCATCAGGGATGCCGTGACCTGCTCTGTTTACCATCGAAACATTGACGATGGTTTTGGGGCGCAGGGTGGACCCGTCCAACCACTGTGATGCGTATGCCTGCACTTCGAAGTCAACAGCCATCTCTTGCATGGTCTTGTTGGAGTAGCTGACCATCTTGTGGCCGAGGCCACTCTTGCGCATATGGCAGTCCTGACAGGTTTCCTGTCCGCCGCCAGCTTGGTATGCCCACAGGTAGCTGCCGTAAGCAGTGGCGCACTGAGTTGGGTTGTCTAACTCCAAGTTCGGGCCCAAGCCGTGGCACTGGCCACACAGGATCGCTTCGTTCATGATGAGGCTACGTTTAGACTTACTGAACTGGTCATCCATGTGATCGCCGTCATTGTAACCGTAGACGGTATCGTGCTGCGGGTAGCCATCGGTCCACTTGTGGGTAATGGCATTGCGATTGTGGCAGATGAGGCAGTTGATATTGAGGCTGGTGAGAGTTTCCGCCAGCCGGGTGCTGGTCTCTACTGCTTTCTTATCCTTCGGATTGTTGGCGGCGGCAATAGCATTGTCGTACCACTCAAGCAGTGTGTCTGCCAGCTCAACCGCAACTGCATCCGTTGCGTCAGCCAATTGAGGCAGATGGCACTTCATGCAGCCCATCCAATGCTCAATTTTGATATCCTTGGTGGACTCCACTCCGGAGTAATCCCAGGACATAAAACCATTTTTCATGGCGGTGATCATGGTTGCAGCAGCGCGTCCAGTACCGTAAATGGAGCGTGCGTGGGGTGATTCATTCCAATCTTCGTGGTTGTTCGGGTGGCAGCCGACACAAGAGGACACATCATACATGTCGATGAGTTGTTGCAGGCTTTCGGCCTTACCACGCTTGGCGGCAATGGTCCCGTCGCGCCCAACTCCTGCTCCAAGAGCAAAAGCCAAGCTTGCGCTGAGGCACAAAACCATCGCTGTCAAGCTGATGATTTTCAATGACTTCATAGTTTCTCCCTATAGCTTATAAAAGAAATATAGCCCCCGCCATTAAGGCGGGGGCTATGTACTGCTGGGTAAATTAGCAACCCACGAGGGCTGAGCCTGCAGCTGAAGGCTTAGAGCCTTTTTTTACATCAAGCTTTACATTGTCACCCTTGCTGATTTCGCTAGCTTTGCTGCCAACATCTATAGTTACTTTGTTGCCGGAAACCTTGGTGACTTCACCTGAATAGGTTTTTGCCAGTGCAACAGAGCTCAGGCCGGCCAGGAATGCTAGAGCTACAACAAGTACCATCAGTTTTTTCATTGTTTGTTCTCCTTCTTTGGGTTGTGTAATGTTGCGCACGAATCTAATTTGGCGCAACCGTCTCTTTAAACTTCAATGTAACCACTTAAGTGGTCTGTGTCAATAATAAGTATGACTGTTCTTTTTAGAACCATGCTTCTAGTGTCAGGTAAACTTGGTCCATTCGCTCGATAGGTGCGAAGAACTGCGCGCTGAGCGGGTCATCAAGTTTATCAATGTCAACCGGAGCTCCGAGCCAGTTGCCGCTACCAGTGTAGTTGTATTCATAGTGCTGATATCCGAGGCGCATGAATGCTTTGGCTTTGTCGCTCAGAAGCTGCCCCACGGGTAGATCCCAGATTACGTAGGCTTCGCCGACGTGGCCACGGGTAGCGAGTTTAGCTTGCGTCATATCGTCGTGGCCCGGAGTCATGGAGATCCAGTATTTGGTGCCGTAGTTGTATTCGAGACCGAACTTCAGCCCTTGTTGTGTCATATCGTAACGCACGCCGCCATAGATGGTATAGCCATCTTTATCGCCAGGATCGTTCCACCATGAGCCAAGCAGGGTGGAGCCCATCTCGTCGGTGCCGCTAGGGTCGGTGTGGCTCCAGCCACCAGCTATAAAATAATTGAGATCTGCTGCTTTGTCCAGATAGACAAATGAAGTATGATAAATATCCCCAAGATTTTCGCGGTCAAGCCATCCATCGCCAGTGCCCATGGCTATTTCCAATGGATTGGCGAAATCGACCCCGGAAGGTACGTTGATGATATTGGCTGCGAGGAACACTTGGATATTCATGAAGCGGTCGCCCTTGTTGATAATATCCCAGCTGATACCGCCAAAGTCCATATCGTTGAGCTCGTTGGATCTGTCAGTGGGGCCAGCCTCAAAGCCGCGTCCATAGCAGAAACGAATTTTGCTGTACCCCATAAACTCAAATGGATTTTGGAACACCGCTCCGATGGTGGCTCCGTCGAAAGCATAGTCCATGAAGTTGACTGGAGTTGCCATGCGGGTGCTGCTATCTAGCCCCATGCGTAACTGCGCGGGTGGGCCATCAGTGGTGGGGCGACGTCCGATGGAGATCCATATGGGCAGATCGGCGACATTGTTCCAGTTGATGTAGGCACGGTCTACGCGCAGGATACTGTCATTGGGCTGGCGCGAGGTGGCACCATCCATCTGGCTGAAACTGTTCATGTAGTAGGGTCCAACGGCGGTGGGGTTCTCTTGCATGCCCCAAGCCTTATACATAGCTAGACGTCCTTTGAACTCTAAATTGTCTGAGATGTCGGCCTTCATACCAAGGCGAAAGCGGTTGGTATAGAGGATGTCGTTTTTCCAGTTATTTTTTCTGGTCATGGTGTAACCGTCAGTAACTCCAGCGGCATTCACCTGAGCTAGGGCTGCCGGGAATGCCGCCGCAAATGCGGCTGTGCCTGGAATAATACCTTGCTGCATTAGTCCCATTCCTGCTAGCGAGTTGGGCAGATCTTCCATCATCCCTTTGCGCTGAGCTGGGGTGTAGGTGTTCATCATCCCTAAAATTGACTGGGTATCCATGCCAGTTACTTTGTTCATGTCTGCAACGGCGTTGGCTATGTCCATTGCACCCCAGTATCCTTTGGTAGCGGTATCGCTGTAATCCATACGGAAACGGTAATCGCCAGAAAACTGAATTCGGCTGGCTGCGTCCCATTTTTCAGCGCTGGTTTCGAGTATTTCGACGGAATCGCTATTGTTGCTGGCGGCATCCTGCACTTCTTGAAGTTGGGCACGCATCTCTTCGAGTTGCTCAGCGAGCATTTGTACCTGTTTTTCAAGTTGTGTAGCCGTTGGTGCTGCCAAGACGCTAGTTGGCAGTAGCATCAGGGTTGCCAGTAGCACTCCTACCATTTTTCTTACCATAGTTTTGCCTCCTATTGGTGTTGAGTGGGGAGCGTTTTCCCCAAGCGCGGGTTTATCGCAGATCTTCCGTGATAAGACCCGCTCTATATGAATATTTAGAACTCGGCATATCTGAATAACACAATGTGTGCCAATCTTCGCAAATCACTGAAATCTCGAGGTTGTGCCGATTTTCATCGGGTAAAGGCGTTCAGAAATTGCTGGGTGAGAGGAGGAGGTAAGCTATTTGGCTATAGGGATAGGTTAAATGGCGTGATAGACGCACTGCGTTGCAATATATACGCATAAAAAACGCGCTTTTCGCATATAGAGGGCATATCGAGCGTATAGCTGGATATGTACTAGCGAAAAGCGCGTATGGATAAAACAGGTGGAAGTGGTGGTATGGCGGTGTTGCTTGAACCGCAGTTAGATCAAAGTGACCCAGTTGTGAGAATCTTCAATGCGCCCGTACTGGATTCCGGTTAGGGTGTCGTAGAGTTTCATGGTTAGATCACCAGTTTTGCCCCCGCCGATACTTACGGTTTTATCTCGGTAGGTCAGGTGACCGACAGGGGAAACAACAGCGGCGGTGCCGGTACCAAATGCCTCTTGTAGACGTCCTGACTCCGCTCCCTCAAGCACTTCATCGATACTCAAGGCGCGTTCTTCGATGGTGTAGCCCATCTCGGTTGCCAGCGTGAGGATGGAGCGGCGCGTAATGCCATTAAGGATTGTGCCATGTAGGGGGGAGGTTACAATTTTATTATCATACACAAAACAGATGTTCATGCTGCCCACCTCTTCGATGTATTTTCGCTCAATTCCGTCGAGCCATAAAACCTGATCATAGCCCTGTGTCGCTGCTAGAGTAGCGGCGCACAAACTGGAAGCGTAGTTCCCTCCGGTCTTTGCCTCGCCAGTGCCGCCCGGCGCAACTCGAACATATTCATCCGATACCCAGATTTTAACCGGGTTAAGTCCCCCCTTATAGTATGCCGCCACTGGGGAAAGGATTATATAGAATAGATATTGGTCTGCTGGTTTTACTCCGAGCACGGCTTCGGTGGCGATCATGGTAGGGCGAATGTACAGGCTGGTACCTTCGGTGTGAGGGATCCATTCCTGTTCGAGTTTGAGTAAGTCACTCAGAGCTTTAAGGCAAAAATCTACATCCAATTCTGGCATGCACATGCGCCGTGCACTGAGGTTAAAGCGCTCGAAGTTATCGCGTGGGCGAAAGAGGGCGATACTGCCATCCTGACGGCGGAACGCCTTCAGTCCCTCAAAAATTTCCTGGGCGTAGTGTAGTACCAGCGCTGCCGGGTCGAGAGAGAGAGGACCGTAAGGTTTGATTTTTGGTGAATGCCATCCTAGGCCTCTGTCATAAGGCATGGCGAACATGCGGTTGGTGAACTCTTTGCCAAAAACCAGTTGAGTTTCGTCCTGGATTGGCTGCTTGGGGTGCGGGACAGGTAGAATTTCGATTTCCATTAGAATTGCTCCTTCTGAAACTTGTTCGACTGACGGCATAACACAACGCGATATAACTGCAAGTGGATGTCGCAACTATTCTGGATATTCAATTAATAATGCAAAAAGCGCAACCATAGCAAATGCAGTAGCTGCGCTTGGTTGCACCTATATGCGGATGGAATACGCCACGCAAAACTTAATTTAACTAGCATACTGCTATTGAACAGCGCAAGTAGATTGTTACCCAGACCTGTGCTCTGTTATGCAGTTCTGCTCAGCGTTTATTATCAGGCGGATAGTTGTACAGAAGGGTTCTACGGTTATTGCGCTCCTCGGCGGAGGAGAAATCGGAAGCTTCGCGTTGTTGACGGGCTATCTTGGCCTTGCGTTCCAAAGTTATTTTTATGTCGTCTTCTGAGCGCGGTGTGATCATATGCCCCTCCCATCAATACATCATGCTGATAGATCTTTCGATAACCTGCCTGCCATTGCAGTCTACCAGCCATTGTGCCAAGGCCAACAGCAGAATGCAAAGAAAATTACCATTAATGGGAATGGTTCGCGTGTTGCAGGGTTAAATCAGAGTTGCAGGCTGGCCCGTGAAAGGGCAACTATCGCCACCTGATGCCCTGCTTGCGCGAGGACTTTTGCGCATTCTCGACATGTGGCGGTGGTGGTTACCACATCATCCACCAGAAGAATACGACGTGCCGATAAAGAGGCACCGATGCTGAAAGCACCATGGATGTTTTGGCGGCGCTGGGTCAGATTGAGTTTGGTTTGGGAGGAGGTAGGTCGAGTGCGAATCAGGTGCCTGGTATCCACTGAGATATCGAGTTTGGCGCCTAGGCAGCGCGTGATTAGCAGTGACTGATTGAAGCCACGTGAGCGCAGACGTTGGGGGTGGAGTGGGACAGGAATTATGGTGTGAGGATTGAAAGTGACGATCTCAGGGAGCATCCGTTCGAGCAGCAAGTGGGAAAGGCCCTCAGCGAGTTGAAACTGCCCGCCATACTTGAAGCACTGGACGGCATATTGCAGTTGGTCTGCGTGCAGACCGATGGTTTTAAGCCACACGAACGGTGGCGGTGACGAGGTGCATTGACCGCACCGGTGGGAAATAGCGCTCGCAGCTTGGAAGGGTTCAGCGCAGATCGGGCATGCAGCAACAGGCTGATTGGCACACGCTTGGGCACATTCGGGGCATAAATATGGCTGCTCTTGCAGCTTGTTTAATCTGATGCCACACAACAAGCAGGCGGGGGGGAGTAATAGCTTGAGCACGTACTCGAGCCCGTTAAATAGCGCAGCTGGCAGGGAGGATTGTTTGTAGGGCGGGTGTGTAGATGGTTTTACCGGATATTCGCTACTGGGTTGTAGTGGTTGCTGGCGCATCTTCAGGGACTACATTCAGAACCGGTGAAGTAGATTATGCCCTGTCATTGCTGCTGGCTGGCTTAGCCCAAGCATGTGCAACAGTGTGGGGGCGATATCTGCCAGAATGCCATGTTCGAGTTGAGTGTGTGCAGGGGTATCGTCGCTGACGTAGATCAGGGGAACTGGGTTGGTGGTGTGGGCGGTAAATGCCCCGCCGTCAGACGCGTTCATTTGTTCGCAATTGCCGTGATCTGCAGTGATCAACATATGTCCGCCGCCTGCCACAAAGGCATCGCATACCATCCCGCAGCAGCGGTCCACACATTCCATAGCCTTGATAGCCGCATTAAGATTGCCGGTATGTCCAACCATGTCGGGGTTGGCAAAATTGAGAATGATAAGATCCGGGCACGCTGTTTGGACCTTACTGACTACGCAGTGTGCTACTTCAACTGCGCTCATTTCAGGTTTTAGATCATAGGTTTTAACGTCCTGTGGCGACGGAATCAAAATTCGCTCCTCCCCAGCGTAGGGATCTTCCTTACCACCATTGAAGAAAAAGGTGACGTGAGCGTATTTTTCCGTTTCAGCAATACGGAGCTGGCGCAAACCAGCATTGGATACAACTTCAGCCAGGATGTCGGGGTATTCCTCAGCAGGAAAGGCCACAGGGAGGTTCAGCGCTACATCGTATTCAGTCAGGCACACGTAACCGCAGAGGGTGGGTACACTGCTACGGGTGAAGCCGTCAAAGTCTGGGTTTGCCAAGGCGTGGGAAATTTCGCGGGCACGATCGGAGCGGTAGTTGAACATGATAACCCCGTCACCGCTGTTGATGCGTGACGTTGCGTCCAGTGTGCCAATAACACAGGGCACTACAAATTCATCGCTGGTGCCGTTGGCATAAGCCGCTTCGATGGCTGTGGCCGCATCGGGATAATGTTCCCCTTTTGATTCAGTAAGGCATGAATAGGTTTGTGCTACCCGGTCCCAGCGCCGATCTCGATCCATGCTATAGAAACGTCCACTTATAGTGACAATTCTTCCATACCCCAATGCATTGATCTGATCCTGTAGCTGCTGCAGATAGGTGGCTGCGCTGCGGGGTGGAGTATCGCGTCCATCCAAGATGGGATGGATACTCAGGTGTTTAACCCCCTGCTGCTGAGCCATTTTCATCAGGGCGTATAAATGAGTGTTGAGGGAGTGTACACCGCCATCGGAGAGTAGCCCGAGCAAGTGTAGTGTGCTGCCCTCTGCATTGACGCGCTGCATCACTTTTGTGAGGACCGGATTGGTGAAAAAGTCTCCGTCTTTAATGCTTTTGCTGATTCGGGTCAAATCCTGATATACCACCCGCCCGGCTCCAATGTTCATATGGCCCACTTCCGAGTTTCCCATCTGTCCCTCGGGTAGCCCCACAGCTAGCCCCGATGCCTCAAGTTGAGTGTGTGGGCAGCTGGCAAAGAGCCGATCTAAGTTTGGCGTATGCGCCAGTGCAGCGGCGTTGCCCTCTTTTTCGGCGCGGATGCCCCAGCCGTCGAGGATGCACAGCATAGTGGGGCGGGGTGCGTGTTTTTGTTCAGGATTGACCATGTTGAATTAAGCTCCGCGTGGAGTAGGTGCCGGTTCAACCACGGTACGGTTTGCTACCGCTTTGCGAAAGACAATACTGAAACTGCCCCAGGTACCACATTCTGGGCAGCGGCTGTTCCACTCTCGGGCTCCATGTCCACAGGTGTCGCACACGTAGCCGAGATTGATCTGGATGTCAACGCCGAGAGCCTTCTGGTATTCATCAATGGCCTCTTCTGTTCGGTCGCGTCGCCGGTGTGCTTCTGCAAGTAGAATGTGCAGTTGGGGGAAGTCGGGAGCGGAGTTTTCTACCATGTAGATCTGCTCCATGGCTTCATCTACCATCTCTAGGCGCAAGCATAGCTTAGCGTAGAAAAAGTGCAGCACTAGGTCGCTTTTGTTCTGGGTGAGGGCCTTGTTGTAAAAACTTAGCAGTGATTGGGGATCTTCATTTTCAATGTACAGATTTTCCAAGCGGGAGAGGAAAACACTGCGCTCCAGCTTTTGGTAGCCATCCTGCCACACTTTGGCAGCATCGACGTCGTTGCCATTCTGAACATAGGCATCACCCAATGTCACTATGGCTGCGGTGAAAGTGCCATCTTCTTTGATGATTTGTTTTAGCGCAACGATAGCCTGTTCTGTGTTAGCAGCGGCAAGACTTTGCTTGGCGATCTCGTAGCGGATCGAGAGCATCAGCTGTTTTTCTTCCTGAATTCGATTGCTGCTGATTCCGGCTTTAAGTAAACGAGCTTGAAACTCCAACGCATTGTCCCAGCGCTCGTGTTTCATGTGGAGGTCACGCTGTTTGCGCATGGCTTTGCGATTTCCTCGGTCATGCTCGAGAATTTCGTCGTATTCAACGCAGGCCGCATCATCCTGCCCTAGCTTTTCGTAGGTGTCGGCCAGCTTAAACAGAACTTCAAGGCTTTTGCCGTCTATGCTCTTGGCCTGGCGTAACATCGAGATGGTTTCTTTGTTATTGCCTTCCTGGGCTAAAACACTCGCCATAGCGATATAACCCTCGATCTTGTTCGGGTCTTTGTCGATCACTTTCTGCAAAACGCTGTGCGCGCGCTTGATGTCACCGGAGAGGAGACGGCCCACACCTTCACGATAGGTTTCGTTTGTCTCTTTGTCTCTTTTTTCGTCACGTCCACGTATCCAACAGCGTAGAACATGGGAGAAGTTACCGTACAGATGGATGCCGTAGCCGATGAACAGGCCGACAATGACACACCCGAGCACAATGACCGTAACCGGATAGGTGACGGACTGCTCAGGGGTGAAAAAGATCGTCATCTCCTGCGGGTTGATTCCCGAGAAAAATACAAAAAATGCCAAAAAAACAATAACGATAAGCAGAAATGACATGAGGGTCATGCGGTCCTCCTGTAGGTGTGAACCCGAGCAACTAGGCATTTACAATAAAATTTAAATTAACAGCAACGTGCAGTCTATAGAATTGCAGATACAGTTGTAAATATTAAAACAATGTTTGGGATAACCTTATGCGTTTTAGCGGTTATGGTATGGCTCGCCGCGCATAATGGTAAAGGCGCGATAAAGTTGTTCCAGTAGGAGTACCCGCGCCATCTGATGGGTCAAGGTCAAACGCGAGAGTGACATCACCATGTTGGCGCGCTTGCGTAGCTCAGTGCTGACTCCGTAGGCACCGCCAATTATGAAGCACCAGTCTGTGCTCCCATGCAGCATGCGGCGTTCAAGGGCTGCGGCAAATTCATCGGAGCTTAACTGGCGGCCTATTTCATCTAGCACAATGCAGTACGCGCCTGCGGGGATTTTCTCCTCTAAGCGCTGTGATTCGCGCGCGCGAATGTGGGCAACGGCGGAGTTTTGTCCGCTCCCTTTTTCTTCCTTCAGCTCGATAATTTTCAGGGCCGCATAACGTTTCACCCGTTTGCTGTATTCATCTGCACCCTGATGGAGAAAATCGAGGCTGAGCTTACCTACGCATACAATAGTTATTTTCATTGCACAAAACGGCTATGTGGTGAGCGCTTCAGTGGGCTCTACGTCCGCTGCCTCGACCCACAGCCCTTCAAGATCGTAGAAGTTGCGCACCTCTTCCTGAAAAACATGCACCATGACATCGCCGTAGTCGAGTAACACCCAGCGCCCTTCGCCCATCCCCTCAACCGCAAGGGGTGTGTCGCCATGCTGTAACTTGAGATCTACGCGGATGGACTCGGCTATTGCTTGTACGTGGCGGTCAGACGTGCCGGTGGCTATCACTAGATAGTCGGTCAGAGATGATAGCTCTGCTATATGCAGGATACGCAGATCGAGGGCTTTTTTATCCAGTGCGCTTTTTGCACACAGTTGCGCTAATGTGTCAGAATTCAAGATATATTTCCTTGGACTTGTCGGGATGAGGTTAGCTCTTTGTAGAGACCATGCTGGGCGATATAATTTTGCACCGCTTGAGGCACCATGCCGTCAAGGGGCTGGTTATGCTGCACCCTGCACCTGATCTCAGTTGATGAAATATCCATACAGGCTTCGCGCAAAAAATAGAGACCACCGTAGTTGGTACTATCCGGAGTCACTGCCTTTTTGGTGTTGTCTGTATAGGTAAAGCTGTTGCGCGCGGCATCATAACAGAACAGCTGGCGCAGCGCAACGGGCAGGTCTTCGCGGCGCGCGTATGTAAGTGTGCCCGGACGCTGCGCTACCACGATGTTACTGTACTCAAATAGTTTATGATATTCTTTCCAGCTGTCCAGTTTTGCGAACGAATCCATCCCCATAAGAAAATACAGGGCGGCATGCGGGTGGAGATCGCGCAGTTGGCGCAGAGTATCCACGGTGTAGCTTCTGCCCTGGCGCTGCGCTTCAAGAGTGCTGGCACAGAACATATTTTCGGTTTTTATTGCCTGCTCTACCATCGCATACCGATGCGGGAAGGCACTTATTTCTGCGGAATCCTTATGTGGTGGTGCCAAAGCCGGCATGAAAATTATGCGTTCAAGGTTGAATTTTTCACCCATTAAACGCGCAATATTCAGATGACCACAATGGATGGGGTCAAAGGTACCGCCGATAATACCTATTTTTTCCGCTTTAGGCACGAACCTGCCCTGTTCCAAATACAATGAACTTGCGGGTGGTGAGATCTTCCAGCCCCATCGGGCCAAAGGAGTGAAGTTTAGTGGTGGATATCCCAATTTCGGCTCCGAGGCCGAACTGATTCCCATCCGAAAAACGTGACGAGGAGTTCACCATGGTGACGCTGGAGTTGACCCGGCGGGTAAACGCTTCGGCGTTGGAGTAGCTGTCGGTTACAATTACTTCGGTATGCAAAGAGCCGTGGCTATTGATATGGGAAATGGCTTCGTCCATGTTATCGACCACGCGCACCGCTAGAATTAGATCTAGGTATTCTGCGTCCCAGTCTGCATCGGTCGCGGCAGATATATCTGCAACTAGACTGCAACAGACGGGGCAGCCACGCAGTTCGACTCCGTGTTGGCGCATATCCATGGCAATCCGTGGCACAAAGGTTTCTGCGATATCTTTGTGGATGAGGAGGGTTTCCATGGCGTTACACACCCCAGGGCGTTGGGTTTTAGCATTGATGCAAATCCGGCTGGCCATGTCGAGGTCGGCGTCGGCGTCCACATAGGTGTGGCACACCCCTTTGTAGTGTTTAATCACCGGAATGCGTGAGTTTTCACTTACAAAGCGGATCAACCCTTCACCCCCGCGTGGAATAATGAGGTCGATATCCTCTTCGCAGTGGAGCAGGGTATTGATTGCACAACGTTCCGTGGTGCCCACCACCTGTAGCGCAGCTGCCGGCAATCCCATATTTTCGAGCTCAGCTCTGAGAATATTGCCGATGGCGGTGTTGGAGTGGATTGCCTCAGAACCGCCGCGCAGGATGATGGCATTGCCGCTCTTTAGACACAGGGCGGCCGCATCGGCGGTTACGTTAGGGCGCGATTCGAAAATAATGCCGATTACTCCAAGAGGGATACGCATCCGTCCTACCTGGATCCCGCTCGGGCGCCGCCACATGCCGGTAACTTCCCCAACCGGATCTGGTAGTGCGGCTACTTCGCGCAATCCCTGTGCCATCTCATCGATGCGCTCATCTGTGAGGATGAGGCGGTCGATCATGGCCGCAGAGAGTTCGTCGGCGCGCGCCTGGCGTACATCAATATCATTTTGCTGCTGCAGGGCGACGCGATTCTGTTGCAGCGCTGTTGCCATCCGCTCCAGCAATTCATTTTTTGCGGCACTGCCCAGATTCGCCATAGTGATTGATGCTGCCCGGGCTGCGCGCGCTAAGTTTTTTATTTCAAGAGTGATGTCAGAAGCTGTGTTGCTCATGCAGATCTCCTTGCGGGTAACGATATCAGACACATGCCAGAGTTGTATTGTTCAATGTGCGGGTCTGATGCGAGCCTAATCATCTTCCCGAGCAATAACCAAGTTATCTCGGTGAACAATCTCATCACTGTACTTATACCCCAGAATCGCGGTGATTTCCGAACTTTTATGCCCCCGAATCAGGTTTATCTCACTTTGGGTGTAGTTGGTGATGCCGCGCGCAAATTCCTCTTTGTTGGTGTCGCACAGGCATACGGAGTCTCCGCGGTCAAATCCCCCCTCGACAGCGATGATTCCTGAAGGCAGAAGGCTTTTGCCCTCATCGCGGATGGCATGGCAGGCTCCGGCATCAACAACTATCTTCCCACGTAACTTTTTTGTGAAGGCTATCCAGTGTTTTTTACTCGTCATCGGCGATGTAGTGGGGAGGAAGAGGGTGCCTACATCCTCGCCGGCAAAAAAACGGGTGAGATTGTCGGGTTTTAGACCATTTATAATCGCCGTGCTTATACCATAGCGGGTGGAGCGTTTTGCGGCCTTTATTTTGGTGATCATGCCCCCGGTCCCCGTAATTGTGGTTGCACCTCCCGCCATGGCTTCGATGGCAGGGGTTATCTGTTCCACTTCATGCAGTAGGGAGGCGTCGGGATGTTTGCTCGGATCTTTATCAAACAAGCCATCGACATCGGAGAGGATCAGCAAGAGGTTCGCCTCCACCAGGCTCGCCACCATGGCGGAAAGATTGTCATTGTCGCCGAAGCGTATTTCATCAACCACAACGGTATCATTTTCGTTGATGATGGGGACAATTCCGTATTCAAGTAGGGTCATGATGGTGTTGCGTGCGTTGAGGTAGCGGCGCCGGTTGGAGAGGTCGTCGCGGGTGAGAAGGATCTGGGCAACATTTTCCCCCTTGCTTCTGAATACAGAGCGGTAGCTACGCATTAGGCGACTCTGGCCAATGGCGGCTGCCGCCTGCTTCAGGGGGATGCTGTGCGGACGGCCAACGATGCCGAGATCGCCCTTGCCTGCTGCAACCGAACCAGAAGAGACCACAATAACTTCATAGCCACTTTTGTGCAGCTGACACATCGCCACCGATAGGTGTTGCACCTGGTCAAAGTTCAGTCCCTCAGGGGTGGTGATCACTCCGCTGCCAATTTTTATAACCACCCTCTTTACCGGAGCCAGAAGACGTTGGCGTATCATGATTGGTCGCTGTGCTCCTTGTCTAGACGGGCTCCGATGGCGCGAACGAGTTCATCCAGCCCATCTCCGCTGATGGCGCCGATGCTGAACACTTCAAATCCCTGTTGTTCAAAAATGGGTGTGACCTCTAGGCTACGCTCGCGTACCTCGGTGACATCATTCTTGCTTAACACCACGATTTGCGGTTTTTGGGCCAGCAGTGGATCATGCTGCTTCAATTCATGGTTGATGATATTGAAGTTCCGCAGATAGTCTTGGTGGTCCTCTAAACTTGGATCACTTAAGTCCACAATGTGGAGGAACAGATCGGTGCGTTCCACATGGCGCAAAAAGCGGGTGCCCAGCCCTTGCCCTTCGCTGGCTCCAGCAATGAGACCTGGGATGTCGGCGACGACAAAGGATTTGTAGCCGGCGTAGGGGACAACCCCGAGGTTTGGCACCAAGGTGGTAAAGGGGTAGTCCGCAACTTTGGGACGTGCCGCAGAGATGGAGCGAATCAGGGTGGACTTGCCCGCATTGGGCATCCCTACTAATCCGACATCCGCGAGCAGCTTCAGTTCCATGCGCACCCGCATGGATTCCCCCTCTGTGCCGGGCTGGCAGTGGCGCGGGGCGCGATTAGTGCTAGTGGCGAAGCGGGCATTGCCGCGTCCACCCATGCCGCCGCTGAGCAACTTAATCCGTTCTCCGAGGGTGGTCAGGTCGGCGATGATATCGCCAGTATCATCGTTGTATATTATGGTACCTGCTGGCACTTTTAGGGTGATGGATTCGCCGTTTTTTCCGTGGCGATTCTTCCCCATGCCGTGCACGCCTCTTTCGGCTTTGTAGTGGGCGTGATAGCGATAGTCCAGTAGGGTGGTGAGTCTGTCGTCCACTTGGAGATATACGTCGCCGCCGTCGCCGCCGTCGCCGCCATCGGGGCCGCCACGGGGGATAAATTTTTCCCGCAGGAAAGACACACAGCCGCGGCCGCCGTCTCCGGCTTTAACCTGTATTTTTACTTCATCGACAAAGCGCATAATTAACCTTACGGAACCCCTCTGGAACATCTATAGGCCGGCAATTTTATGGATTGGTGACCCGAGACCGCTGTATGCCGTTTTAGCAGATTCAGGGTTGAAATGCTTATCTTTTGTGCGTACTTGCGCATAAATCATGCGCCGATGGTAGCATAAAAAAAGCCCGGAGTTCCATAATTAGGACCCGGGCTTTTTTATATACTGAGCAGGCAAGAACCTAGCTGGCGTAAACGCTGATTTGCTGACGTTTTTTGTCCTTGCGCTCGAACTTTACTTCGCCATCGATCAGGGCGAAGAGGGTAAAGTCCTTGCCGCAGCCTACATTATTTCCGGGATGGAAGGTAGTGCCGCGCTGACGCGCTAGGATGGAACCGGCAGTGACCTGCTGTCCACCGAAACGCTTAACTCCTAGGCGCTTACCTGCGCTGTCGCGGCCGTTTCTGGTACTGCCGCCTGCCTTTTTGCTTGCCATAACATCTCTCCCTGCTAAGCTTCGATGCCCGTAATTCTCAAACGAGTAATGGGCTGACGGTGTCCATTGGTCTTGCGATAGCCTTTGCGTCGCTTTGACTTGAAAATAAGGATTTTCTTGTCTTTGCCCTGCTCTACGATAAGAGCAGTGACTTTCGCATTAGGCAATAGAGGTGCTCCGATTTTTACCTCTTCTCCGCCGACCATGAGGACATCACTGATTTCGATGGATTCTCCCGCCTTACCGGCAAGTTTCTCCACTTTGATTGTGTCGCCTTCGGATACTTTATACTGTTTCCCTCCGGTCTTGATCACCGCGTACATGTGCATTCACCTCGCTCTCAAATGTTAATTACAATAGCGCAGCAATGTATCCCCTGCGCGCGTGGCGTGTCAAGTTTTTTTCTCTATACAAATGGGCTGGTGCAGGGAGGGTTTAATGGTCGCAAAGATTGGTGCCGGGTGTCAGCTCGCCTTGAAGATAAATAAGGGCCAGTTCGGCAGATTTTTTGGCCGGTGCGCCGACGATAACTTCAATCCCCTGGGCACGGAACAGCTCCTGGGCGCGGTTGCCCATCCCTCCGGCGATGACTAGCTTGATGTCCCGCTGTGCAAGCCAGCCCGGCAGTAATCCAGGCTCATGTGGTGGCGCCTCAATGATTTCCTGTGTAGTTATGCTCTTTTTTTCTGGATCGACGGTTATGAGTGCGAAGGTTTCGCAGTGGCCAAAGTGCATAGCCAGTTGGTCGTTGGCGGTGGGGATTGCTATCTTCATGGTTTTATCCTTTATGGAATTTGGTTTTTAAGGGTGGCTGATGAATGTGTTCGCCATTTTTATGCATTGAGGTGCTGGGACAATGTTTCCCACAGGGCCCGTACCTGTGAGGTGGCCGAATCTGCGGCATCGGTGCGCAGGTATTCGGTGATGGTTTTGCGTTCAATCTGGGCTGCAGTAAAGGCGTGGTCGTGGTTTATTCTGGCCAAGGTTGGGATATTGCGCTGCTCAGCCAGAGTGCTGATGGCGTCGCCCTGGGCGGGGTTAATATCGTATTTGTTGATACACAAGTAGGCTGGGATATTGAAATGGCGACACAATTGCGCCACCCGCTCAAAATCATGCAGACCGGACACCGAAGGTTCGGTGACGATCAGCACTGCGTCAGCGCCAGTAATGGACGCTATTACCGGACAGCCGATACCGGGAGGACCATCCACGATAACCAACTTAGCACCCTGTTGTGCCGCAATTTCACGCGCTTGTTGGCGCACCAGGCTCACCAGCTTGCCGGAGTTCTCCGCCCCAATGTGCAGGCGCGCATGCACCATCTTGCCGAATCTGGTGGTGGAGATGTTCCAGATGCCGCACTCGGCGCTGGGAAAATCAATCGCTTGCACTGGACAGAATTCCACACATACCTTGCACCCTTCACAGGCGTACGGATCAACCCGAAAGGTTCCATCTTGCTCCTGGATGATTGCGTCAAAGGTGCAGTATTCTTTGCACAGACCGCAGGCAGTACAGTCCTCCTGGCGTATGGTAGCTTCATGTCCACTGGTGAAGGTCTGGGATTGTTCTACTTCGGGACTGAGGATTAGGTGCAGATCGGCGGCATCTACGTCGCAATCAGCACAGACACAGCCGTGTGCCAGTTTGGAGGCAAGATGGCAAAAAGCCGCCGTCAGGCTGGTTTTTCCGGTGCCTCCCTTGCCACTTATGACAATCAGTTCTTTCATGCCGTCTCCTTCACGCACATGATCTGTTGCAACATAGTGTGTAGTTGTTGCTTCAGTTCCGGTGCGGCATCACACAGTGAATCTCCACGCGAATAGGCTTCGGCGATCTCACGTTTCCAAGGAATCTCCAGCGCAATATCGATGTTGTTAGAGCGGCAGTAGCTGCGTACACCACTATCACCACTGTCGGCGCGATTGATAACTACCGCAAACGGAATCTGAAGCTGGCGCACAGTTTCTACCGCCAACTCCAAGTCGTTGAGCCCGAAGGGGGTCGGTTCGGTCACCAAGATCACAAAATCGCTGCCGCGTACCGCCGTTATCATCGGGCACGACGTGCCAGGGGGGCAGTCCAGGATATTGAGAGTTTCTTTTGCCTTGATATGTTTAACTGCACGAATCAGAGGCGGAGCCATCACTTGGCCGATGGCCAGTTTGCCTTGGATGAAGTTTATGGGTGTCGTTGGGTTTTTGTGCTGCGTGCCGCAGTCTAAAGTTCCTATGGCGACTTCTTTATCGCTGATAGCGCCTTCGGGGCAGATGCGGCGACACCCGCCACAGCTGTGGCACAGTTCCGCAAAAACCATGGCACGTCCACCGGCTACAGCTATGGCGTTGAACTGGCACAGCTCGGCGCATGCACCACAGGCAGTGCAGCGTTCTTGATCAATCTGTGGCACCGGGCGGGTTTGCTCCGTGTGGCAGTGCCACTGCGGACGGATAAATAAATGTGCGTTAGGCTCTTCTACGTCGCAGTCCCGCAGGGTGACGGGAATTCCTGCCGCTTCGGCCAGGGCCGTCGCTAGGGTGGTTTTACCCGTGCCTCCTTTGCCTGAAGCGATGGCCAGGGTAAAGATGGGAGCTTTGGGCTGAATATCATTGGTTTTCATACGGTGTTAACTCCAGTGTGCTTCTGCGTTAGCGCTGCTGGCTTCCTCCAGTTCTCCGGCGAGGAACGCTTTTAACGCTGCGCCCACCGAAGATAGTTTGGTGTGATAGATTTTTACTCCGGCGGCCTGCAGAACCTGAAAGGCCTTGGGACCGCAGTTGCCGGTAACCACAGCGGTGGCTCCAGCGTTGACTACGTTCTGGGCTGCTTGAATCCCTGCGCCTTGGGCTGCATTCATGTTTTGGGTATTTTCTAGGATGGAAGCGGCGTCGGTATCGGTGTTTACGATAATGAATTGTTTGGCACGGCCAAAGCGTTGATCCAGATCGGAGTCAAGGTCCGTTCCTGTAGCTGAAAAGGCAACGTTCATGCTGGTCTCCCTTATGTGTGTACCGGTGTGCATTTCGGTATGGGGTTATTGAAAGGTGCTGCTGGGTTATGGTGCAAAACATGCCGGCGCCGCAGGGACACTGGTGTGCCCCTGCGTAATCTGCATCAAGAGCGTTCGCTGAGTTGCTGTTTTATTTCTGCAATTTGAGCTTCGAGGTTCTGGGCCTTGCGGCTCAAGTCTGAGTCCGCAGATGGTGCGGTGTTGAGGTTGGCACCCATACGCTGACGTTGTTCCTGTCCCATGCCGCTTCCTGCGCCTTGGTTGAGACTGCGCCCCAGGCCACGACCACCCCCTCTGCAGCCCATACCAGCACCGCGACCACCCCCGCGTCCACCCCCGTGTCCACCGACAGTGGTGCATCCAGGTTCGTTATTTCCGGCGCAAAGTCCTGCTCCGCGTCCTGTTTTGCTTCCCTGTCCATTTGGTCCACTTCTATCGCCTCTAGGCATAGTAATTCTCCTTTTTAGTGGGTTGTCCTGTGGAAATCACAGAATTATGTTGCACTTTGGGCGGCGTAAATTTCAGCTGCCTTCGCGTTCATCGTTGTGCTCACCATCGCGCTCATGGTTCTGGTGGGTAACGTCCAAGGCTGTGTGCTTCCCGACGACAGCCAGCCCCACGTCCGGTTTGTCCCGCTGTGCCGTGATTCTGTCGCCCACGTTGCTGGCAGCCACATCCCGGCATGGTTTGAGCGGCGGTTTCAATGTCACCGTTGCGTAGAGCCTGTATCACTTCGGTGACGCTACCCGCTGCGAAGGGGATAACGTTGAGCCCCGCAGCGCAGGCAGCACGTAACAGCGGGCGCGAGATAGCGCCGCACACCAGCACCTTGACGCCGCTCTGGGCCAGAGCTTCTATCTTGGCAAAGGGGGATTGCGGCAGCGCCCTAGTTTCGGCAGTGGATGTGGGATCGGCGGCATCTACAACAAGAACACTTCCGGCGACGTCGAACACCGGAGCGATGCGGTCATTCCATATGGTGATGCCTGCTTTCATGTGAACTTGCCTCCCGCCTGGGTTTTATTATCTCAGGGACCAGCAAACTGCGTATGCCACTGCCTCTTGGCTGACTGCACCTGACGTGCCAACCATGCAGATGGAGGGGATGGATTTTTCTTGCTGTGTATGAAACCTATTGTAATAACAGAGTATTTATGCTTTAGCTTGTTATATGTTTGAGGTTTGGGGGTGTGGCAGAAGAGTGATTTGTCCACCTGTAGTAGCGCTTATGCTACTGATGTTTCAGGGTGCAGTAGCATAAGCGCTACGGTGAAGTGGCAGGCTAAATCAGGATATATGCCGTCCATTTTGGGAAGGCAGAGGGATAGCGAGGGCTTTGATCTTGCGGTACAGGGTGGTTTTGTGGATTCCTAGAGCGCGGGCCGCTGCTTGGCGATTATAGTTGTGCTCCTCCAAAGCTGCGAGGATGGCGTGTTTCTCACTTAAGTCGCGCTGGATGCGTATTCCGGTTTCGGAATTGTTGGCACTAACTAGGGGGTGGCTGCCACGCAGGGTGGCGGGCAGGTGTGCGGGTTCGATCATCTCGCTGCGGCATAAAACAAAGGCGCGCTCAACGATATTTTCAAGTTCGCGCACATTCCCGGGCCAGTCGTGCGCCATGAGCAGGTTCATGGTGTCGGGCAGGCAGCCCTGAATAGCGCGGTTCTGGGTCTGGTTGAAGCGCCGGATGAAATGGGCAACCAGAAGGGGGATGTCCTCCATGCGCGCGCGCAAGGGAGGGAGCTCCAAGGTTATTACCTGGATGCGGTAAAATAGATCCTGGCGAAAGGCCCCTTCAGTCACCATATCGGCTAGGTTGCGGTTGGTGGCGGCGATAATCCGGGCCTCTAGCGGCTCCGGTTTGGTTCCTCCCAACGGTTCGAACTGGAGTTCCTGAAGCACTCGCAGAAGTTTAACCTGCTGGAGCGCACTGATTTCACCGATCTCATCGAGGAACAGGGTCCCGCGCCCGGCAAGGTGCAGGCGTCCTGGCTTATCCTGCTGCGCTCCGGTAAACGCCCCTTTTTTATAACCAAACAGCTCCGACTCCAGCAGGTTGTCGGGCAAAGCGCCGCAGTTTACTGCAACAAAGGGCTCGTCGGCGCGTGCCCCGCTAGAGTGGATGGCGCGCGCCACAAGTTCTTTGCCGGTGCCGGTCTCCCCTTCGATTAATACGGTACTGGAGCTGGCGGCCAGGGTTGGGATGAGATCGAACACTGGCTTCATGGTGCTGCTGTGGCTGATGAGATCGCCGATGTGGTAGCGCTGCTGCAGCGTGTTGCGCAGGATCTCGATCTCACTTAAATCGCGAAAGGTTTCTGCGCCGCCGATGACATTACCGGCGGCATCGCGCAGAACGGCGGTGGAGATACTAATGGGGACGCGTTGGCCGTCGGCGCGGATAATAAACCCCTCGCGCTGGACTATGGGTTTGCCGCTCTGCAGGGTTTCGGCTAGGGCGCAGTTGCTCTCACACAAGCTGCAGCGAAACACCTCAGAGCATATCTGCCCAATGGCGTCTTCGCGCTCCACCCCAGTTATTTCTTCTGCTGCGCGGTTGAATGAGGTGATGCGCCAGGTGGCATCGACGGTAAATACCCCGTCACATATGCTTTCGAGGATCGCCTCAGTTGAGGCATGATCCAGCGGTTTTATCCCCATATCGGCATATCTTTCGCGGTTAATCTTTTTCCGTTCACTAGGTCGAATCAGCCATCACCGATCACGTATTGCTCCATATGAAAATTAGGGCGGGAGATGACGGTGATCTGCTTTTGGAACTGAAGCTCAATTTCGTCAATAATGCAGCGCTCTTCATCGTAGAGTAGGGTCGCCACATCGGGGTGCACCTGCAGATTGATACGGTATCCGGGCAGATTGCGCGCTTCGCGTTGGAGCTTGCGGAATATTTCAAAGGCCATGGTGGTACGGCTTTTGATATACCCGGTGCCATCACAGTAGGGGCAGGGCTCACACAGGGTGCGGCCGATGCTTTCGCGCACCCGTTTGCGGGTCATTTCTACCAGGCCCAGCTCGGAAATCTTCAAAATATTGGTCTTGTTTTTGTCCCCTTTGAGGGCTTCTTCCAAGCTGCCGTGTACTTGATCACGGTGGAGCTCTTTTTCCATATCGATGAAATCTATGATGATCAGGCCGCCGATGTTGCGTAGGCGTACTTGGTAAGCGATCTCCTTGACCGCTTCAAGGTTGGTTTTGAGGATGGTGTCTTCCTGATTGCGTTTGCCCACATAACGTCCAGTATTGACGTCGATCGCGGTTAGCGCCTCTGTCTGTTCTATTATGATATAGCCGCCGCTCTTGAGCCACACCTTGCGCTCTAGGGCGCGGGCGATTTCGATCTCCAATCCACACATATCGAACAGAGGAATATCGTCGGTGTAGAGCTGAATATTGCATTGCAAATTTGGCATATAGGTACTTAAGAACTTGAGGATTTTGTCGTGCTCTTCCTGGGAATCAACCACAATATCCTTGATATCCTCAGTGAGAATATCGCGCAGCACCTTACTGGTAACATCCAGATCCGAGTGAACCAGAGCCGGAACGCTCATACTGCTCTGGTGCTGATCAATATCGCACCAGAGCTCGGCCAGATAGTTCATGTCGGCACGCAGCTCCTCTTCACTTTTTCCCTCGGCGGCGGTGCGTACGATAAACCCGCTGTGCGGCGGCCTGATTCTCTCTACGATCTCACGCAGACGTTCCTTTTCCTCCGGGTTCTCGATGCGACGCGAGATCCCGATGTGATCTATCGTCGGCATGTACACCAGATGGCGCCCTGGCAGGGAGATGTGGGAACTTATGCGTGCCCCCTTGGTCCCCAAGGGCTCCTTGGCCACCTGCACTAGGATGTCCTGCCCTTCGTCGAGAAGGGTTTCAATCGGCGGCAGAGGCTGTTCCACCTCGGTTTCGCCGTTTTCGGTCTCAGTTGAATCGGGCTCACTGGTGTCGCTGCGACCATCGATATAATCGACCACAGCCTCCATTTCGTCAAAGACGTCGGCGACATACAAAAAAGCCGCTTTGTCGAGGCCGATATCGACGAAAGCGGCCTGCATGCCTGGCAGTACGCGTATAACCCGTCCTTTGTAGATGTTGCCCACAATGCCTAGGTCGCAACTGCGCTCAATATAGAGCTCGGAGATGTGTCCATTCTCCTGCAGTGCCACCCGAGTTTCGTGGGCGGTTTTGTTGATGACCAGTTTCCTTGCCATGGTCGGAACTCCTTTGGTTTTAGATGATAGTTATAAATATATGTGAGTATGTATATGTGTGTGGATTCAGAATAGTTTTATACTGCTTGGTTCTCACCCTTGCGTGGCGCGGAGACATATGGATAGCTCCGCCATCGCAGCATAAACTGGGGGCCCCGCATTTCTGGTAGCAGTAAGTTTCCCCGCGGCTCAAATTGCGCAGCAAAATGATATGGGGAACCTTCAATGGTCTATTTATATGTCAGATTAAGCTCTCTGGCTAGCTTTGACGTATGTGGATTCTGTCAGAGGGTATTTTTCATGCTAACCTTGGTTTTACGTATCCCCATGGAGCGCACTTGTTCCTGCGCAACGCGCAGCAGATACGCGGTGATCACCACGGGGCTACCTTTGTGCAGAGTTAGCTCCATTCCCTCCTTATCCAGACGCAGGTCGGCAATGTCAGGACGCAGATCTACCTCCACTTGCTTATCTTTTTTGGTGCGGGTGTGGAGGATGCTTTCAGCCCCCAGGGCAGCATTGATGCGCGCATGGAGGTCTGGCGGAAACTCGGGGTTGAGTGGCACCCAGTAGGTGCTGGTATGGATAGCCATAGCTGGGACGGGGCTATTCCAGGGGAGTTCATGCGCGTGCTCGACCTTGAAATCTTTTGGCAACTCGGCGTTGAGTCTGGCAACAAAGGCTGCAGGGTCTGGTTGGCGAAACAACTCTATGTCAATAATTTCCGTTAGACTTTCAACCCCGGTGGGTAACGCATCGGGAAACGAGATGCGTGGATGGGGGTGAAAGCCGGCGGAGTAGCGCACCGGGGCTTGAATCCGCCGTAGAGCGCGGTTCACGACAGTCATGAACTCCAGATGGCTGACAAAGCGCGCCTTGCCGGTTTTGCTCATCTGCATGCGGATTTTGAAGCGTTCATTTTCAGGAGCCGCATCGATCGCAGCTTCAAGTTGCGGCATGGGTGCAGTAGAAGGCAGCGTTGGGTCGGCCTCAGCGTAGCGCATTTTTATGTGGGTGAAGTCACACACGCCACACTGGCTGCATGTTCCGGTGCGGCAGTCGGGCGTGTACTCCAGCTCGAAGGCTTTGGCGCGTTCGCGCGCAAAAAATTCTTTCGGGATACCGCAGCTTAAGTGTTCCCAGGGGAGGGTTTCCTCCATGCTGCGCTCGCGTAGGTAAAAATCAAAGGTGAGGCCGCTCTGCTGCAGTGCATCCTCCCAGCGGGAGAAGTCAAAGAAATCGCGCCAGCCGTCGAAGCAGCACCCAAGATCAGTCGCGGTGGCGATTACAGCCCCTAGGCGACGGTCGCCTCTGGCGAACACCCCTTCAAGCACGGAGAGTTCAGCCTCGTGCCACTTCAGGCGCAGCTTCTTTTTTCTCAGGGCGTCACGCAGCCAGCTCTGGCGTTCCTTGGTCTGCACCAGATTTAATTGGGCTTCCCACTGAAACGGAGTGTGAGCCTTGGGAACAAAGGTGGAAACCGCTACGTTGACGTCGCCACCACCTTCGGTACCCCGCGCACATCTTTTAACCGCCGCAGCTAGATCGACAATTCCCTGGAGGTCTTCAGCATTTTCGGTCGGTAGCCCCAGCATGAAATAGAGCTTTATTAGGCGCCAGCCCAGGGTGTAGATGGTGCGGGCGCTGTCAAGCAGGTCTTCAGCTTCAATTCCCTTGTTGATCACTTGGCGCAGGCGCTCGGTGCCGGCCTCGGGGGCGAGGGTGAAGCCGGTCTTGCGCACCTTGCGGATTTCGTTGATTAGCTCATCGGTCAGGGAACCTACGCGCAGGCTTGGCAGCGACATAGCGACCCGATCTTCGGCGTGCTGTTCCATCAGGTGACGTAGCAGTGATTCGATGGCGCTGTAGTCGCCGCTGGAGAGGGATAGGAGTGAGAGTTCATCGAAGCCGCTGTTGGCCAGTGCTTCTTCGGCCAGCTTTACCAAGGTTCCGGCTTGACGCTCGCGCACTGGACGGTAAATATATCCCGCCTGACAGAAGCGACAGCCACGGGTGCAGCCGCGCGCAATCTCCAGA
>Ga0265295_1001134_pt1 | contig 48553 bp, 36 predicted proteins | sample Munlansysbiofilm_FD_192503 | JGI IMG/M metagenome (GOLD analysis project Ga0265295, IMG submission 192503) | Leachate microbial communities from a municipal landfill in Southern Ontario, Canada - Methane capture system biofilm | ecosystem: Engineered > Solid waste > Landfill > Unclassified ...
GATATTAACAAACTGTTCCCTCGGAGAATACATGCAATCACTCCGGAAGGTTTTATTTTAAAGATAATAATGTTCATTCTAGCATATGTATTTACTAAAATCAACTAGCAACTTAAATTAATTAGTTATTTTGCGTCATTGTTCAACTAGCCCAACTTATATGCAAGTTACAAAGATATCTTTTATCAGGGCAACAATGTGTGCTGTTTGCTTAATGCTGTTCGCTCCGAAGGTTTGTAAGGCCGATGAAGGAATGTGGCTCATATCGCTTGTAAAACAGAATGTAGAGCAGATGCAGCGAATGGGCTTGCAGCTGTCGGCCGAGGATATTTACAGTATCAACAGCAGCAGCTTGAAGGATGCTGTGGTAATGCTCGATGACGGTGGGTGCTCTGCTGAGATCATCTCGCCCTATGGGCTTGTGCTTACCAATCATCATTGCGCTGTAAGCGACATACAGTACCACTCAACAGCCAGTAACAACCTGCTGCATGATGGTTTTTGGGCTACCAGCCATTCCCAAGAGCTACCCATCCCTGGAAAGACAGCCCTAATACTCCAACGGGTTGAGGATGTAACACAGCGCATACTTACCGAGGTGGATTACAACGCTCCCGATTACTTTTTGCGCGTTCAGGAACTTGGCGAGAGGGTAAGCGCCGAGGTTGAAAAGCGCGAAAAGGGTACGTATGCCATGGTGGTGCCAATGTATAGCTACAACAGGTTTTATCTTTTTGTTTACCATAGGTTCACCGATGTTAGGTTGGTTGGCGCACCCCCATCGAGCATTGGCAATTTTGGGGGCGATGTGGATAACTGGCGTTGGCCTCGTCATACAGGCGATTTTGCCCTATATCGAATATATACATCACCTAATGGGAAACCTGCCGAATACAGTAAGCGAAACGTTCCCTACAAGCCTAGGCATTACTTCCCGATCTCGCTCACTGGTGTAGGTGAGGATGATTTTACTATGGTGGTTGGGTACCCCGGATCAACGTATCGACACTCCACATCGTACCATGCGCTCAACGAGCGCGATGAGGTAGCACCATGGGTAGATGAGGTTTGGGGCAGCTTCATCGCGTCAATAAAGGAGGCTATGCAGGCCGACCCTGAGGCCAAGGTGTTGCTTACCGATAAGCACGATATGCTGGTAAACTTTTGGCAAAAGGATACCTATCAGGCTCAGTCGATGCATCGATTTGATGTAGTGTCACGGCTTAAAGCTCGTGAGGACAGCCTTTTGGCTTGGGGTAAAAACAACCAGCATGAGATTGACTACGCTCGCGTATTGAGCGACATTGAGAGCTACTACTCTAAGCTTGGGGATAAATCGTACGAACCCATTTTCAGGAGCTTGGGCTCTTTGGTTCACTGGCCTGTTGAGGTGGGCAGCATAATTTATGAGCTGTACGATTTAATTATGGAGCTGGTTGCCGATAAACCCTCGAAACGTAAAATCCGAAGAGAGGTGAAACGGGTTCGGACTGAGCTACCCGAGCTGTTCAAATCCTTTAATGCCGAGGTTGATAAGAAGCTGTATAGCGCCGCATTGATAAGCTTGCTTAGGCACTTGCCCGAAAGCTATGATAATCCAATTCTAAACGAGCTTATGAAGAACGATTATCCCGAAATGCTTATGCCCATAGTTGTCGATTATTTCTACGAGCGATCCTACTTTTCTTCACCGGAAAGCCTAAGCAAATTTTTGGATAACCCCGTTGCCGATAGCTTGTATTCCGATCCGCTTTTTATGCTGCACATTAGCTACGAGTCGCAACTCGCCGAAATTTATGATGAGCTAGAGCCGTTGTCGGATTACTTACAGCGGGCAATGCGCGATTACACCAAGGGGCTGCTTAGCATGAACCCCGAAAAACTTCATTACCCCGATGCCAATTCTACCATGCGGTTTTCCTACGGAAAGGTTGTGGGTTACACTCCACGCGATGGAATGCGCTTTAATACTCACACCTATTTAAAAGGTAAGTTCGAAAAGGAGAACCCTGAGGTAGAGGTTTTCCGAATTAGCCCTTTGGAAAAAATGCTATGGGAAGCAGCAAGCTTTGGTGCCTATGCCGATAGCGTTGGAGTCCCTATATGTTTTATTACCGATAACGATATAACCAACGGAAACTCGGGTAGTCCAGTCCTTAATGCCCAAGGGCATTTGGTGGGGGTTGCATTCGATGGGAACTACGAGGCTATGGCCTGCGATTTTATGTACGAACCCCACATGCAGCGAACCATTGTAACCGATATCCGATACGTGCTTTTTGTTATCGATAAGTTTGCCAATGCCCAGTGGCTTATTGATGAGATGACAATTGTGGAGTAAAGTCGGGAAGTCTGAAAGCTTGCCTTGAGCAGTTTGATAGGTGGTCGGTGAGCCCGCTGAACCGCTCACTGACCATTTGCCGAAGGGTTGGCAACCCGCAACTCGTAACCCTAGGCGCTATGCCTTAGTTTCCAACCAAGCCGAGGAGGTCAATAGGTAGTTCTGAAACCTGTTGGCTTGCCATCCTTACGCGAACTTATCGTTGTCGTAGGGTTTTATCTCAATGGGCTCAACGTGGATTGTAGTTTCTACATCAAGCTCTGTGGATAGCGTATTTTCAATGGCATTGGTTATGCGATGCGATTCCGATATGGTCATCTCGTTGGGAAGGTAGATATGAATGGTTAGCTCCTTATGGTGAATGTAGTTGTGCAGGTGGATGTGGTGAGAGTGAACCTCCTGCTCTGCAGCTCGGTTTGCCAATCGTTTCACATCGTCCACAAGTTTTTTCGATGGCTTTTCGCCCAGAATGGTGTGCGACGAACTGCGGATAATTTTGTATGCAGTGTACAGTATGAAGAGCGATACAATTATTCCCATCACTCCATCTACCCACCAAAAAAAACGACCAAGCGCAATACCAACAAGTATGGCAACCGACGAAATGGCATCGCTCCTGTGATGCCACCCATCGGCCTTTACTGCCTGTGAGCTGGTTTTGCGTCCAATGTAGAAAGAGTATTGTGCTAGCCCCTCCTTAAACAGGATGGAGGCTATGGTTACAACAATAGCAATAAGTCCGTATGATGCAGATTCCTTGCTTTGAAGTCGTTCAATCGATTCGATAAAGAAATTGTACGAAACCATAGCCAGAAGGCTCCCAATAAGAATTGAGGTAATAAGCTCGTTGCGCCCATGCCCAAACGGATGATCCTTGTCGGCAGGTTTGCGCGCAAGATATACACCTAGAATTAGAAATATGGAGCTCAGCGAGTCGCTTAGGGTGTGCCAAGCATCGGCAATTATTGCAACCGACCCGCTTACAATCCCGGCCCAATACTTAATACCAAATAGGAACACATTTACTACAATAGATACCCAGCCAGCCTTAATGGAAAGGTTACTATTGTGCAGCTGGTGATTGTTCATGTAGCCCCTTGTTAGCCATTAGTATTGCAATACAGCCTCTTTCCTATCCGTTTCGGGTTCGTTAACGTATCGGATAGGGCTAATAACCTGCAATTTTTTGTTCGTTTCGTCAGCGCTTACAATCTCATAATTCCTAGTGTAATGTATCATATGTACAGCGCTGTTTTCGAAACCCGTGAGCGAGTTTTGCTGATTAAAGCTAAATTTCGATTGCAATAGGTTTTGCTTATGATTTGATATGCAGAACTGAAAATCAATCCCATAGTTTTTCATGGCGGTGAGAAAGTACAGCATCACATCGTATCCTTGGTAGGCATACTGGGTTGGCTCTGCCCTAAATGCATCTCTATACTTGGTAATAAACGATTTAACGTGAGGATCGCTATAGTTAACAAAGAAAGGTGTAAATAGGTGCAGCTGCAGCTGGTAAAAGTAGTCAACCTGAATATTTCGGAACCGTTGCCAGCTTGGAAAGCCGTAGGTGCTTATGGGGTATTTGTATATTGTAGATAAGGCATGTAGGTTACCAAGCAAATCGCTTACAAAGGCCTCGTTGTTAGTAGGCACCAGAATAAGATTCTCCCTGTCGAGGGCCAAGCTGTGGCTAATGCGTTCCTGTACCTCGGGTGCTGGGCTGCCGGGTCTATAGCTTACTTCCTTAAAGTGTATTAACCTCGATGAGGGGCAGCTGCCAATCCTTTGGGTAATCATGTTCTTAAAACTCTGTACCATGGCCCTATTGGCACTGTCGGCCTCATGCACAAGCACAATGTTTTGCCCACTGCAAAAATCAATAATATTAATAAACTCTTGCAGCTGCGTCATGAACGAAGGGTTAGCCTGAAAGATGTAAGGGTTTCGCTCCAGCAGGTAGTTGTTACGCGATAGGGGCGAGACGATTGGGATTCGCTGCTCTAGGGCAAACTCAGCAATGGGCTGTAAGCACTCGGTGTAGGCTGGCCCAATAATAAGGTGTGCATCCTGCATTCCCTTTTCATGGGTAAGCTGGCGAGCTCTTTCGGCGCTTCTCTTGGTATCGTATACATATAAATTTATCGACATCCCCAAGTCTTTTAAGGAGTCGAGGGCTATAAGCGCACCCTGATAAAAATCGAGGAAGTTAGCAGTTTGGGGCGAAATTCTTTCACTGCCTTTTGATCTTGACGCCGGTTGAAATTGATTGTCTAGCTCACCGTTTAGGGTGTCCTCGGGTTGGCTTTCAACTTGTTGTGTAAAGGGTAGTAGTAGCGCTACATTGTAAACATCGCGCCACCTGTTGTACTGAAATGTGTCGCAAATTACTGTGGGCAAGGTTGCTGCTGGTTCTTCGTACTCAACTATATCATCTACCACTTCAACCGTTGTTTCATAGCTTTTCTTGGGGATGTATGCGGTATCTGTCGGATCTTTAGGTATCCGCAAAATTGTTCCAAGTTTCAAACCATCCTCAGTAATCTCGGGATTAAACTTTCGGATAATCTCTTCGCTAACACCATACTGGCGTCGAAGCGAAAAGAAGCCTTCGCGGGGCTTTACCTCGTGGTAAATAAATCTATCCGAATCGTCTATCTCTGTCTTTCCAATGGTGCTTATTCGCTTTTTAGGGATAAGTACAACCTGGTTAACATTTATATCCTCCTCCAATCCAGGGTTTGCAGCGTAAATTTCATGTAGCTTAACATCATATTTGCGTGTAAGGCTCATGAGCGTTTCGCGCCGCCGTACCACATGGTATATGTAGTTCTCGTCCTCATCGCCTGGCATAACCTCTTGTCCTTTTACAGGGATTTTTAGCGCTTGGTCTACCTGAAGCCCCAGGTATATATCGGGGTTCTCCATGGCAATTTCTATTTGGCTAACCTCGTATGCCTTGCTGATGGAGAAAAGAGTTTCACCTTGACTTACAATATGTATGTAGTATTGCTTTCCGTCAATTCTAACCTTATCGGTCGATATTTTAACCTTTGTGGTGGTTTCGGCCTCCTGCGCCATCACGGTCGAAGTGGCTAAAGCTAGTAGAATGAATAGAATCAGATTTCTCATCTTAAAAAAGATATGGTTTCCATAATCAACAGGGCAAAGTTACTCAATCAAAATATAAAACAAGCATATCGACCAAAAATTGCCCTTTAGGTCTAGGTGTTTCGTGTTGGTGTTGTGTATAGTGTATCTTCACTTTTCACTGTGAATTGAGTTTTTGAGAAAAGTCCATTTTGGACCCAATGTCGTTTAGTTAGTGCTTTTACGGATTGGCACTTGGCGCAGTGGCGGATTTCGGAGCACAAAGCTGTCAATACACTACAAATGTTGATGCGAGGTAGAATGTTCAATTAACCACGTCACTCGCCATTGAGCCAAACGCCTGTTGTGTGCTGGCGTTCTACACTTCAATTTGGTTCATTATCCAATTTGTCCAACCTACAATTGTCGATGCTCGTCTAAAATATGTTGATGTCGAATTTATATTGTAGAGTTTTGATTTTCTCATAATTTCAACAATTTCCTCTCTGTTTGGCATTTCGCCATTTTCGAGATAAGATTTTAGTGTTTGTTTAAATGCAGAATGTGAAACAATTAGTTTTACAAATTCTTTTTGTCGGTCAAACAAGTTCAAGTTAAAAACTTGCTTTCCTAAATTTGTTAAGTAACAACCTATTTGTCTTGAAGTTGGGTCTTTACCAATTTCTATCAAACCGAGATATTTACCTGCATTGGAGTAGTAATCCGTTTGTCTTGCATCAAAATCATAGCTTTCAGTAATTTCCTCTTTGGTTATAAAATCACGTTGATTCAATAACTCGCATAAATTTACAACTCTCTCAAAACTGTCAGCTTGTGGAAATGGAATTTCAGGCTCACTAACTTTCTTCGTCTTGTCAATTATCTCTGAAAGTGTTTCCAAATTGAAACTGCCTTCTTGAACAACATACTTTTTGTGTTTAACTAAGACTAAAGAGTTGTAATGGTTTATGTTTGCAAATGAATACTCACGCAAGTGGAAAACACCGTTTGAATAAGTTAGAAATATAGGTCGAACTTGTTTTTGAATTTTATTGCTCCAAAGTTTGTAGGGATAGTAAATCTGCCTGACGAGAAAATCTGATGAGATGTAATTTTTAGCCTCAATTAGATTCAAAGAATTATCCCCTTCGTAACCTCCGTCAATCTCTACTTGAGAGTTTCCAACATTTACTGTGAATACACCTTTAGCTGAATTAATGTCAAATGAAAAAGTAGATGAGCTCATTCTACCACTAACAGTAGGTAGTAGGTTGTCTTCTTCTGTAAAGTCGTGTAAAATTTTAGCAACAAAAGCACAGTTTATTGCTGTTGATTCGCTTGTAATGTCTCTGTAATCTAAACTTTCTAGAAACGTAGGAAATTCAATTGGAGTAACTTCAATCTCGTCATTGTTAAAATCACAAAATGTTTCAAAAGTTCCTATTACATAACCTCCTCTTGAAGTAGGAAGAATTGATAGATTGTTGTCTGCATATAGTTTTGGGCATACCCCTTCGGGTCGGGCTATCCGCTACAAGTCCTCGCTCGTTCCTCGCTGTGGGCTTTTCGCTTCTATCCCTCACGCAAAAATTCAGGAAAGATCAATTTCTTGACTTAACCAATTTTCTTTATTCTTATCCCAAAAATCATCTTCATCTTTATACTCTCGAAATTCCGCATTATTACCACCTTCTAAACCATCACAATATCCTACGTTGTAAGCATTTTTAATTAATTTTTCTATTTCAAGAAGAGTAAATGTTTTTTCATTTTCCATATTCAAAAATTTTATAATTGCCCTATTTTATTTAGTTCAAACATTTTAGTGTGCAAATCTGAAACAAACTTATAATCAATAAATTTAACTCTGTTTTTAATGTCTTTAAATGATGAATAACTTATTTTTTTCAAATATTCATCATTCCTATGTTCAGAACTAACAATATAAAATTGAGAATGAAAGTCTTGTAAATCATTAAATTTTAAAAGAGAATTTTGAATATCTGTGGAATGTTCAATCTCAAAAACTGAAGACATTAGTTTTCTATCATTAAACCAAATCACATCAATTGTTTTTGCTCTATTTACTATTTCTGAATATGAAAAATCTAAAATTTTATCTAAAGTGGAAATATCTTTTAAAGGTTTGTTTAAAAACATTCTATTTTTATCTTGAGCAGGAACATAAGTTGACATTCCTTTCATATTCCCAATTTCAAGAAGAAGTCCTTGATAATAAGAATGATTAAATTCTACAAATTTAGCTGTATCTTTTTCTTTAGCATCTTCCGATAAAATTCCTTCACTTTCAAATTTTGATTTAAATTTTGTTAATGCATAAAGACCAGGTTTTATTTTATAAATATTTTTATCAAGTTGAACAATTCTTCTTATGCTTGCATAAGGTGTTTTTGTTTTCCATTCACATTCATTGATTTTAAAAACTTCTTGATTTAATTGACCAAGAGTTGCTATACCACCAAGTTTTTCCAATGTTTGTATTACAGCTTCGTTTTGCTTCATTTTTAAGAGGCTAATTTATATTCAACATCACTTTTTTGAACTGCCCCATTAGAATTAATGGCTCGAATGGCTTTAACAGTTGTGATTTTGTATTTCTCGTATTGGTCTTTAATGAATGGAGAAGACGAGTTTGACAACAAGAATTTGGCACCTTTTTCGTTTAGAGTATCACATACTTCTCTTAATCTAATTTGGTCAAACATATCCCATCCTCCTTGAACATAGCCTGTGAAATTTGAATTTTCAGAAATAGGATGATACGGAGGGTCTAAATAAATAAATGAATTTTCATCTGCTGTTTCTAAAATGTCAGAATAGTCCCCGTTGTTAATTGAGATATTGTTTTTGTTTAAAAACTTATTTACAGCTTTTAAGGTAGGCTCGTTTACAATATTCGGATTTTTGTAGCGTCCAAATGGAGCATTAATTTCTCCCGCGTTATTAACTCTATATAGTCCATTAAAACAAGTCTTGTTAAGATAAATTATTCTTGATGCTCTTTGCACTTCAGATAAACTTAAAAATTCGTCTGTTCTGTCTAAACTTCTGATTTGATAAAAATATTCTGACGTGTTTTTGTGCTTTTTTAAATCTACTATCAAATCATCAAGGTTATCTTTTACAACATTATATACGTTGATTAATTCTTTGTTAAAGTCATTAATTACCGCGTTTTCGGGTTGTAAATGAAACAATACAGCACCTCCCCCAATAAAAGGTTCAAAATATCTTAGTTCTCGAATGTTTTTTGGTAAATGCTCAACAATTTTCGGTAAAAGTTGTCTTTTACCTCCAACCCATTTTAAAAACGGAGCAATTAATTTATTCTTATTGTTTCTTGCCATTTTCAATCTAAATACAACTGTCTTTTAGTTTGCAAAGTTAGTAAAATTCAAATGTTTTATCAACTAATCATCGTTGTTTTTATTGGTCGCATTGCTTTCGTTACGCTTGCACATAGCTAACTGGTCAATGTAGGTCATTGTGTGTTTTGAGCTATATTTCAAGCGGTTACATATGAGGTTACAAAGGTACACGAAAAATGCACAAAGGGAGGATAACATAAGTAGTCACTTGAAGAGGGCTAGTACCTTAGCTAAACGACAATTGATTTTGGACTTTTAATATTTTTGATGTAATATCGTGTTTTCAACTAGCGTTTACCCTGAAGCCAATATCAAATTTAAACCTGTATGAAAAGTATTTTTTTAGTATTGATTTTAGCACTTGCAGGCACTGTTTGTGCTCAAAAAACGGTGAAAGCCCCTTCCAATTTCGTATTTATCCCTATGGGACAAGCAAAAGTAGATAGCCAAATGGTTGCTGTTGATGCTTTTTTTATGCAAGAGCATGAGGTTACTGTGGGCGAATATATCGAGTTTTTGAATCAGGTAAGGGAGAAAAACGATAATTTATATCGGCTATGCCGCCCCGATACAAGCCTGTGGGTATCGCTTTTCACCGATTCAAATAACCTGCCCTACGTAGAGCATTACCATAAGCACCCTTCGTTTTATAGCTATCCAATCAATAATATAACCCGCCAAGCTGCTGAGGAGTATTGTAAATGGTATACTCAGCAGTACAACACAAGCAAGGAGGCGGTGAAAAGGGGCAAAGGTGTTTTCCGTTTGCCAACCCAAGCAGAGTGGGTTAGAGCAGCCCGTGGTGATAATCACACCTGGATTTTTGCGTGGGAAGGCCCTTACCTAAAGGATAAGGATTGTGTTAAGCTGGCCAACTTTTTATCGGTTAACGATGCTAGCATTATACGCAATGACAAGGGTGAATTAATGGTGATAGCTCCCATGCAGAATGCACCTGTAAAACAATTTATTACATCGCCTGTAAAGCAGTTTGAATCCAACTTGTATAAACTTTTCGATATGTGTGGAAATGTTGCCGAAATGGTGAGCGATAGCGAGAGCGTGAGGGGTGGTAGCTGGTACGATGCTGGCTACGAGTTGCGCGTTGATTCGCCAGGCAACCATCTTTCAATTCCCTCACCAATGGTTGGGTTTAGAATGGTTTTTGTGCCATCGGCTAGTGAGTAAGATGTTTTGTTGCCTAGCTACACAAAATATTTTGGAAACCCCCAGCTTGGCTTAAACCTTTACCAACTAGAAAGTCAAAAATGAGGCAGACGTACTTTCCTCGTCACCACATTTTTTTTGATTTTATCCATTTACTATCTTTACATCCAACCAATCAACCAATCAACCAATCAACCAATCATCCAACCAATCAACCAATCAACTAATCAATCAACCAATCAACCAATCAACCAATCAACCAATCAATCAACCAATCAACCAATCAATCAACCAATCAACCAATCAACCAATCAACCAATCAATCAACCAATCAATTGAAAGTTAACCCCAATTAAAATTTGTACCATGAAAAGAATTGTTTTTCTGCTAAGTCTAATGCTTTCGCTCTCTGCTTTTGGGCAAAACTTGCAAGAGCTTGAGCGGGAGGTAAAAGCCCTTCGCGAGTACAACGTGAACCTTAACCACAGGATTGATGTGCTGCAAAAAACCATTGATGATGTGCTATGGTTCAACCGAATGGACGACATTGCATTTGTGGATAAGGTGTATATGTACGGGCCTCCCCCCGCCAATGTGCCTAGCCCAACCGCACGTGGTGCTTACAACCACGTAAAGTTTTGGTCCTACATTTTTATTCCTAAGGATATCGACTTCTCAAAGAAGTACCCACTGCTTGTTTTGCCCCATGGTGGTGTTCATGGCGATTTTTCAACCTACTATTACCACATCGTTAGGGAGCTTATGGCACAAGGATACATTGTGGTAGCTCCAGAGTATAGGGGTAGCACAGGTTATGGCCGTAAGCTTTGGGAACAAATCGATTACGGTGGTCTTGAAATTCAGGATGCACACGCAAGCCGCAGCTATATGCTCGAGAACTATGAGTTTGTCGACAAGAACAGGGTTGGCATTTTGGGATGGAGCCATGGCGGTTTGATATCGCTTATGAACGTGTTTGAATATCCAAAGGATTACAAGTGCGTATTTGCTGGGGTGCCCGTTTCCGATTTAATTGCTCGCTTGGGCTACATGACCGATAGCTACCGTAGGCTGTTTTCCGATGATTACCATATTGGTAAAACGGTGTATGAGGATATTCAGGAGTACAAGCGCCGCTCCCCCGCGTGGAATGCTCACAAGCTGCAAACGCCTTTGCTTATCCATACCAATACCAACGACGACGATGTGGATGTGCTTGAAGTGGAGCATCTTATTAAATCGCTAAAGGCAGAGGGTAAAAAGTTTGATTACGAGATTTTTCAGGATGTGCCAGGCGGTCACTCATTCGACAGGATGGACACCATGCACGCCAAGCAAACACGCCTAAAGATCTATGCTTTCCTGGCTGGCCACCTTAATCCACCCAAGGTGCTTAAAACGGTTGAGGATATTCACCGGGCTGCCTACAGGTAGTTCGCTGCACTATAGTAAGATGAAGTAAACCTCGCTAGCAATGGCGAGGTTTTTTGTTAATTTCGTTTTTTGCTAGCTGTCCGTATCGTGTTTTTCCATAATTTTATATCCCTGAATAGGTTAGGCAAATAATTGAATTGTTATGCAATTTACTTTTGATTTTATACGTCAGTTCCTAACCCAGGGGACTTATTTTGTTGCTGAACAAAATTCTCCAGCCATCAGCCTTTTTGCCTCAGCCGAGGAAACCTCGGGAGTATCAATAAGCGAGCACACCGCTCATGGCAGCATGGCGCCCCTACTGTTTATCATCATAGCGCTGCTAATTGGTACAGCAACACGTTACTGGCTACGAAAATCTCCAATACCATACACCATCTCGCTACTTATTATTGGGTTGCTACTGGGGCTAGCCTATCGGGTAGGCTTTCTCTCCAGCTTTTGGGGTATTGGAGAGAGTGACGGCTTGTTTATCTTGGGCGAGTCAATTAAATGGGCCGGCCATATCGACCCCCATGTAATCTTTTACATCTTTCTGCCCACCCTCATCTTCGAGGCGGCCTTCGCCATGCATGTGCATACCTTTAAAAAATCGTTTGCCAATGCCTTTATTCTTGCCGTGCCGGGTATTATAGTAGCCATACTGCTTACCGGTGCTTTCGTCATGCTGATTAATGTGCTTAACCTTGGCTTAGGGATGTGGACATGGCCAGTTGCCTTTATGTTTGGTACAATAATTAGCGCCACCGACCCTGTGGCCGTAGTTTCGATACTGAAAGAGGTGGGCGCCAGCAAAAAGTTGGCAACGCTTATCGAGGGCGAATCGTTACTCAACGATGGTACTGCAATCGTAATTTTCATGGTTTTTCTATCAGCCATAACTGGCTCTGCCGAGGGTAATCATGCCGTGGTTGAGTTTTTAAGGGTGGCTCTGGGTGGAGTGGCCGTGGGGGTAATCATTGGTTGGCTGGTGGTGTCGTGGTTGCGCAGGGTTTTCAACGATGCCCTATTCGAAATTACTGTGGTGGTTAGCGCGGCGTACCTGGCCTTTTTTGTGGCCGAGCATTTCTTCCATATTTCGGGTGTTTTGGCATTGGTTGCCTTTGGCATAATGATGGCAGGTATTGGCCGTACAAGGATAAGCCCACAGGTGGCGCACTTCCTGCATGAGTTTTGGGAACTTGCCGCCTTTATCGCCAACACCCTTATCTTTTTGATAGTAGGCGTTGTTATTGCCCTGCGCGTTTCGTTCACCACCCGCGATTTTGTAATTCTCATTCTTATCTACATCTCTATTCTTGTAATCCGAGGCCTAGTGCTATTGCTGTTTTACCCGTTGATGAAGCGAATAGGGTATGGGCTAAACCCCAAGGATGGCATTATTGCGTGGTGGGGTGGCCTAAGAGGTGCCATCGGTCTTGCGCTTGCGCTAATTGTGGCCAGTGAGGCATCAATTGATATGGAGATAAGAACTCAAATACTTTCCCTTACCGCTGGTATAGTGTTCCTCACCTCATTAATAAATGCAACTACAATTAAACCGCTTATCGACTGGTTGGGCTTAACCAAGGTTGGCGATGCTCGTTTGCAGCTGTTTTCCCAAACCGTGGCGATGCTTAGGAAAGGAGGCGAGAAGGAGATTACTAAGCTGAAAGAGAATAGGTTTATGTCAGGTGCCGATTGGGATATGGTGGCTAAGTATCTCCCAATATCAAGTGAGCGGGAAGCCGGAACCAAGAGTGTAGATACCCTATTCGAAACCCGCAAGCGAATGCTGCTTAAGGAGAAGGAGAGCTACTGGCGCCAGTTCAGCGAGGGGTTGTTAAGCCCTGCTGCGGTTCAGAATATGTCGAGCGAAATTGACCACCTGCTCGATTTTAATGGCACCATCTCGCTGGCCAAACGCAAGGATTTGGAGCAGATGTGGCAAACCCCCAAAATACTGGCCAGGCTTCAAACACTCCCTGTCCTTGGTCGCTTCTGGCGAAAGAGGTTCTACAGTCGATTGGCGCTAAGCTACGACTGTGCCCGTGGATTCGTTGTGGCCAACGAGGAGAATTTAAAAAGCCTTTCGAGCCTTATCATCGGCCTTTCGGCTGGCACCGATGAAATATCGAAAGAGGTGGAGAAGATATCGGGGCTTGAGGATGAAATTAATGAGAACCGCATCATGGGGTTAACCTTCCTTCGGAATCTAAAGGATACATATCCCGAGGTATACCATGCCATCGAGACCCAAATAGCTTCCCGTTCGCTGCTAAACTACCAAATGGCAACCATCCAAAAGCTTGAGAAGCAGGGAAGGCTAGAGCCTGCCGATGCAACTACCCTTGAGGGGAATATCCAAAGCATGATGAAAAAGATAAACGATACCCCTCCCGAAATAAAGGCTACCGAGGCTTTACGCTACCTTGCCGGCCTGCCCACCCTCAGCACCCTGTCTGAAGCCGATCTGGAGCTTTTCGCCAACCTGTTTGTCGAAAAGGTTTTTCCAGCCGATGCAAAGATTGTGCAGGAAGATAACCCCACCGAGGGGTTCTATATCATTGTTCGGGGTACGGCTAAGGTAGAGCAGGAGGGCGAGCTCGTTACTGTTGCCCAACCTGGGTCGGTAGTTGGTGCTTTCGAGTGTCTTACTGGTCGGGCTCTTTGGGCATCATTCACTGCCGAATCGCCAGTTACTGCCATAAAGCTAAACCTAGCCAATAGCCAAAAGAAGATTAGCAGGAAACCCCATGTTTATGAGAAGATTTGGCTTTTCGCAGGTCTCGATATGGCAGAGCGTATGCTCATAAAGTTGGAGCCTTGGTCAACATGGAGAACCAAGAAGCTGAGAGAGTTCATCAATCAGGGAAACTTGGTTAGCCTAAAGCTCAAGGAGACAATGGAGTTCGACGATCGAGTGGTGCTACTGGTTAAAGGGGAGGTAACCGAGGGTGGCCAAAAGGTGCTCTCGGCACCCAGCCTAATAATGGGTGGCAGCATTAAGGCGAATATGGCATCAATACTTTTTGTGCTTCCTGTAACCGATTGATAAAACTGAAAGTTGTTAATGGTTGCATTTATATCTACATAAATGGATACTCAATGTGTTGCATAAAATGATTACAACTAGCTATATCATATGTTGTTATGTAAGATTTCGGGAAAACAAAAGATTAATCACTTGCTCAATAGGCTATGTCAAAATAGGTATAACGTTGAGTATTCATTTAAAATTTAATGGTTGTTTTCATCCATGATTGGCAAAAAATATCAGGGCTAAAGCCTAGCTTCTCATCAGAATTCTTAACCCTGCCCTAAAGGACAGGGTTATTGTTTTCGTTCATCGAGGTATGAATCATTCAATAATTTTTATGATTATCCGCCATAATGCCTATGACAAATGAGCTGATTAAAATGACACGGCATTGCGAATCCGCCAGCCGGCGGATGAAGCAATCTTTTAATTAACAGGATTTTATAGATTGCTTAAACCCTCAAAGCACGAGGGTTTGGCTTCGTCGAGCACTTCGTGGTTCGCAATGACGCAAAGGCTTTAGGTAACATAACGGATAATTACTTAATTTTTTGGCTCTATTTAAAACAAGTATTGGCTGGAAAATTAATTTATCTTTGAATAAAAAATAGCGATGATTCAGGATAAGATTAAGGAGTTGTACCTTTCGCTAAGGAAAGAGGATCGAGAGGTGCTGCTTAAAGAGCTTCAAATTGCCTCGTTTGATTCACCCTCTCCTGAAATTCCTGTAGACTCATGTCCACATTGCCAGTCCATTAGAGTAATCAAAGTAGGGCACACACCAAGGGGCGCAGCGGTTTCAGTGCAGCGTATGTGTGCGAACTTTTGGGGCAACCCCTGAGCAAAGCGATGCGTCAAAGGGGGTGGACTACCTCAATTCCTACATCAATTCAATCGATGATAAAACTAACTCCTCACTAGGCGATGCATAATACTACCTGGGGCTAATTGAAAAGAATAGGAACAACAAGCAGCTGGCCCTATCACATTTTAATCAGGCCATAAAGATAACTCCCAACCACCGATGGGCAAAAGGGGTCATAGATGAGTTGAAGTAGGGGAGGGGCTGGTTCATATCTTACCTGCTGGTGCTAATCTTCTTGTAACCCGTTAGCCTATGATACCTAGCGCCAAGTGGTTTGTAGTACACCAGTATGGTGTAGCTGTTTTCTGTGTCGAAGTAGCTGCCCTCAAAATGTGTAGCATCAACCTCACCAGTACTATTATCAACAACTAGGTAGCGATAGTTGTAAACACCCTGTTTCAGTAGAAGTCGCGTTTCGTATGCATTCCGAGCGGGGTTAAACAACATTCTGTTCTGTGGACTAATTTCCCAGCCCGTGAGTTCACCAAAAAGGTGTACGCTTTTGCCCTCATCAACCTCCATTGGGGTTCTAAGTGTGAAGTAGGTCCAGGCATAGTCGGCCTCAATGTGGCTTTGCGAGCTGCGCTCTAGGTTAACCACAAAGCGCCCATTTAGGTCGGGGTAAAAGGTGTAACGTGTGCTTCTTCTATCTTGGTCCTCGTTTAGCTGGATGTGAAACTCGCCACCATAGTAGCTTATCGATTGTATGCCCTGCCCGTTGTAACGTATGCTTTTGCTGTCGAACAGCCTATACTCATTCCCTCCTTCAAAGATTAGCGCATTGGGCTGCGAGTAGTCCAAAACTTCACCCCGCACAAATGCTGGTTTAATATCCTCATGGCACCCTTGGAAAAGATGATTTTGACATACCACCGCTTTTACTTCTGCAAACGGATCGGTAATCCTTAGGCGAGCCGTGTTGAGCTGCAATTCCACTTGCTGCCCTGTAAAGCGAAATTCCCCAGCCGATGGCTGTCGGATGCTTGCCGTTATGTTTACAAGGGGTTCGTATACTAAAAATCTGCGTTGCAGAATAATTTCATCGGGGCTGTAAGTGTCGAAAACCCTTATCAGATAGTTCCCAGATATTCTCATTCTAACATCCCGATTTGGAAGCTCGAGCCTATAGTGGGTGTAGCTGCTTGTGGTGCCGGTTGAGAAGCTGTAGTCTCGAATTTCATTCACCTCAAAACCATCCATATAGTCGTTAATGAAAAGGTTGGAGGGGTTCCACTCCGAGTCGCAATGTATTATAGAGTACGAGTAGTTGCCGGGGGTGTTAGATATATCATCGAAGGTTAGCACTACCCTGTCGTTCCCATTCAGCTCAATCACAGGGTCGGCAAGCTCCCAGCCTAGCTTATGGGTTTTTACGGTTCTGATAGTTGGTGAGCTTATAAATTCTAAGGTATTTTTATCATCGCTATGAACAAATATGCTGGCCGTAGTGTTGTTTGTGAAATAACAAACAGATAAAGCCAACGGTATAATGAGCTTGAATTTACCTAACGGTAGACTTTTGTTGATGCTTTGATTGATAGCCATTTATAGGTTTGTTTGTTAGCAGATAGGTAACGAAAGTAGGAATTATTAAATTATTGGTGAAGGAAAATTGGTTAAATATCCATAATATTGCAAACTTTTAAGGTGTACGTAAGGTTGGTGATAAATCTCAATATTGTTACTTGTGCTATCTGATTAGTTCGATGGTTTATTTATTAATTTATGTTGATTGTTATATTTGTCCTTCTCTTTTTTATTTCGAGACGATGAATAATTTTTATAAATTTGTTATCCAAATCCATAATAATTTTAAATCATGCCAAAAGTATTTAAAATACGCAAAGGTTTGAACATCCCGCTAAAAGGAGAGGCCGAGAAGGTTTTTACCAGAGCTGAATTGGCAGAGTTCTACGCGGTAAAACCCACCGACTTTCCTGGGCTAACGCCCAAGCTAAGTGTTGCCGAAGGCGATAAGGTGAAGGTTGGTACACCCCTGTTTTACGACAAGTACCGTACCAACATTCTTTTCACATCACCCGTGAGCGGCGAGGTACACCTTGTAAGGCGGGGTGAACGTCGTAAAATTTTAGAGGTTGTGGTTAAGACCGATAGCTCACAAGATTTTGAAGAGTTTGGTAGGTCTAACCCCAAGGAGCTCCCGCGCGAGCAGGTGGTTGAAAAGATGCTTAAGGCTGGCTTGTGGCCAACCATTAGGCAAAGGCCGTACTCTATTGTAGCCAACCCCGAGGATAAGCCCAAAGCTATCCATATATCTGGTTTCGATACAGCACCCTTATCACCCGATTTAGACTTTGCGGTTAAGGATGAAGAAGAGGCTTTCCAAGCTGGTATTGATGCCCTAAACCGCCTTGCCGAAGGCAATGTGAATTTAAACCTAAATGCCGATTACCCCCCTAGCAATGTGTACACCAAGGTTAAGGGGGTTAAGTTTAACTACTTCTCTGGGCCGCACCCTGCAGGTAACGTGGGAGTTCAAATCCATCATGTTGACCCCATTAGCAAGGGCGATCTGATTTGGGTGGTAAACCCCCTTGATGTAATAATTATTGGACGTCTTTTCCTTCGGGGCATTTACGATGCTACCAAGGTAATTGCATTGGCTGGTTCTGAGGTGCAGAAACCCCGTTACTTCATCCTAAAAACGGGGGCATCAATAGCCAATATTGTTGCCGATAATATCACCAAGAATCCCTCGGAGCTTAGGTTCATCAGCGGCAATGTTCTTACCGGAGCAAAAATTGATGCCGATGGTTTCTTAGGGTTTTACGATAATATGGTTACTGTTATTCCTGAGGGGAACTACTACGAGTTCATGGGATGGGCGCAGCCGGGTTTCAACAAGTATAGCTTCTCCTCAACATTCTTATCGTCGTTACTACCTGGCCGAAAGTACGCATTGGATACTAACCTGCATGGTGGCGAAAGAGCTTACGTGGTTACCGGACAGTACGAGAAGGTTCTGCCTATGGATATATACCCGGTTCATCTTATCAAGGCAATTTTGGCCAAGGATATCGATAAGATGGAGAATCTTGGGATATACGAGGTGGCAGAGGAAGATTTTGCACTGTGTGAGTATGTATGCACATCAAAAACTAATGTGCAAGAGATTATTCGCGAAGGGTTAGATTTGATGATCAAAGAGTTGGGTTAACCTTCGTAAGTACACCAGTCTAACTAAATATTTTGCACACATAAATACCATATAATGAAAGCACTACGAAGTTTAATTGATAAGATTAAGCCAAATTTCGAGAAGGGAGGGAAGCTGGAGGCATTTCATTCCACCTTCGATGCGTTCGAAACCCTACTCTTTGTGCCTAACCATGTTACCGTAAAGGGAAGTCACATCCGCGATCATATCGACATGAAGCGCACGATGATAATTGTGGTTATGGCCCTCATGCCAGCCTTACTTTTTGGGATATGGAACGTAGGTTACCAAAATGCGTTGGCCACCGGAAGCGAAATGGCGTTCTGGCCAATGGTAATGCATGGGCTTATTAAAGTATTGCCCATCATTGTGGTGTCCTACGTTGTGGGCCTTGCCATTGAGTTTATATTTGCTCAAGTTCGTAAGCATGAGGTGAACGAGGGTTTCCTTGTTACCGGTATGCTAATACCGCTTATTGTTCCTGTTGATATCCCCCTTTGGATGGTTGCCCTAGCCACTGCCTTCTCAGTAATTATTGGCAAGGAGGTGTTTGGCGGAACAGGGATGAATATATTTAACCCAGCCCTGCTAGCTCGCGCCTTTCTGTTTTTTGCCTACCCATCGCATATGAGTGGCGATTACGTATGGGTATCGGGGTTAGCAAAGGGCGAAGGCATAATCGATGGCTTTTCCGGGGCAACCCCATTGGCCAATGCTGCGGCCTACCAGCTCGATAAAATACCATCGGCAATGGATATGTTTTTGGGCTTCGTCCCAGGCTCCATTGGCGAAACCTCTGCTCTGGCAATTCTTATAGGTGCCTTGGTGTTAATCGTAACTGGTATTGGTAGCTGGAAAATTATGCTTTCCACCGTGGTGGGAGGTTTAGCCATGGGCTTTATTTTTAACTCATTTGCAGTTAACCCCTTCATGGAGATTCCCGCTTGGCATCACCTGATCATGGGCGGTTTCGCGTTTGGAGCAGTGTTCATGGCTACCGACCCGGTTACCGCTTCGCAAACCGAAAAGGGGAAGTGGATATATGGATTTTTAATTGGCCTACTCGCTGTGCTGGTTAGGGTGCTAAACCCTGCATACCCCGAGGGTATGATGCTGTCGATTCTCCTGATGAACGCATTTGCCCCATTGATAGATCACTATGTGATTGAGGCTAACATTAAGAAACGTAAGAAACGTGCAGCTGCCGCTGCCAAAATCAGCTAAAATGCCATGATCATGAAGAAACAGAGCAATCTATACATATTCATGTACTCCTCGGTAATGGTTATCATTGTGGCAGCGCTACTTTCGCTTGCTTCCACAGCATTACGACCATTCCAAGAGAAAAATATTGAAACCGAGAAACGGTTAGATATTCTGCGATCGGTAGGGAGGGCAACCGAGGTTTCCTCCGCATCCAATAAGCACGAATACGTGGGCAATGAGTTTAACCAGGTGGTTGTTGAGCAGCTTGTGGTTAACCGTAAGGGCAATAGGGTAGAGGGTGTCGACCCCTTTACTGTAGACCTAAAGGTTGAGTTCGCCAAGCCCGAGGCCGAGCAGAACCTTCCTGTGTACGTTGCCAAGCTCAACGATGGCTCCACCAAGTACATCCTACCATTGTTAGGTCGTGGTCTTTGGGGGCCAATTTGGGGCTACATTTCACTCGATGACGATTTTAACACGGTGTACGGAGCATCCTTTGCTCACAAATCCGAAACCCCTGGCCTTGGCGCCGAAATTGCAAATGTTGATTTCCAGCAGCAGTTTAAGGGTAAGCAAATTTTTCGCGATTCCAAATTCGTCTCCATTTCGGTGGTGAAGGGTGGAGCTGGCTCTTCGGATCCTCACAGTGTCGATGCCGTTTCGGGTGGTACTATAACAAGCCAAGGGCTTGAGGATATGATCAAGGACTGCCTCATGGGCTACCAAGAATTTTTCAAAAAATCTAAAAACTAGATAGTAATGAGCGTGAAGATTGAAAGCGAACCATTATTCTCGGCTAAGAACCTTAAGCTGATTACGGATCCAATAAATAAGAACAACCCCATTACCGTTCTTGTGCTGGGCATTTGCTCGGCACTGGCGGTAACGGTTAAGCTGGAACCCTCGGTGGTGATGGCCATATCGGTAATTGCCGTTGTTACCCTGGCCAACGTGATTACCTCGCTGCTGCGCAATACGATCCCATCGCGGATAAGGATTATTGTTCAGCTGGTTATCATTGCCTCGCTGGTTATCCTTGTTGACGAGATACTAAAGGCATTTGCCTACGATGTGAGCAAGCAACTTTCAGTATTTGTTGGGCTAATCATTACCAACTGTATCATCATGGGACGGCTTGAGGCGTTTGCCCTTGGCAACAAGCCATGGCCCTCGGCACTCGACGGGCTGGGCAACGGTATTGGCTATGGTGTAATCCTTGTAATTGTAGGTTTCTTTCGCGAGTTGCTTGGTTCGGGTACACTGTGGGACTACAGGGTGATCCCCGAATCTTTCTACATCAGCAACGGGGGGTTTTACGAGAACAACGGTTTGTTCATCCTGCCTCCAATGGCGCTAATAATTGTGGGTATAATCATTTGGATCCAGCGCAGCCGAACCCGCGAACTAATTGAAAACGAATAATTCGAAATACTCTGGATATGGAAAACTTACTAAGTATATTCGTTAAGTCAATTTTTGTTGACAATATGATATTCGCATACTTCCTGGGTATGTGCTCGTACCTGGCCGTATCGAAAACCGTAAAAACATCAACAGGTCTGGGTTTGGCTGTAATCTTTGTGCTGGGTATAACCGTGCCGGTGAACTACATCATAAATAACTACCTGCTTGCCCCAGGCGCTCTTGCATGGCTAAGCCCCTCGCTTGCCGATATGGATCTAAGCTTCCTCTCGTTCATCATGTTTATTGCCGTAATTGCATCGATGGTGCAGCTGGTTGAGATGATAATTGAGAAGTTTTCGCCTGCGCTTTACAGCTCGCTGGGTATTTTTCTCCCTTTAATAGCCGTTAACTGTGCAATTCTGGGTGGCTCGCTCTTCATGCAGGAGCGCGAGTATGTGAATATCGCCGAGGCAACAGTGTTCGGTTTAGGCTCTGGTGTGGGATGGTTCCTTGCCATTGTGGGCATTGCAGCCATTCGCGAGAAGCTTAAGTACTCCAACGTGCCTGCACCCCTCAGGGGATTGGGCATAACCTTTATTATTACAGGCCTTATGGGTATTGCATTCATGACCTTTATGGGGATTAAGTTATAAACTGAAATCTATTCATTATGATACTTTTAACTTCAAACTTTGTCATAATTATATCGGCAGTAGCGGTTTTCCTTCTGGTGGTTAGCCTCCTGGTGGCCTTGCTGCTATTTGCCAAGAAAAAGCTTACCCCACAGGGTGAGGTCACCCTAACCATCAACAACGAAAAAGAGTTGACGGTTGAGCCCGGAGGCACGGTTCTTTCCACACTTAGCAACAATGGTATATACCTGCCCTCAGCATGTGGCGGAGGTGGAACCTGCGCCATGTGTAAGTGTCAGGTTACCGAGGGTGGTGGAACGATTCTACCCACCGAGGTTGGTTTTTTTACCCGCCGTCAGCAGATGGACAACTGGCGCTTAGGCTGTCAGGTGAAGATTCGTGAGGACATTAAGATTAATGTCCCCGAAGAGGTGTTGGGTATTAAGAAGTGGGAGTGCGAGGTGATTTCAAACAAAAACGTGGCAACATTTATCAAGGAGTTTGTGGTGAAGCTGCCCGAGGGCGAGAAGCTCAACTTCCGTTCCGGTGGGTATATCCAAATTGATGTGCCCAAGCTTGAGGTCGATTTTGCTAAGGATATTGATGTGGAGCCTGAGTTCCGCGACGAGTGGGATAAGTTCAATATGTGGGATCTAAAGATGAAGAATGCCGAGGAAACCTACAGGGCTTACTCAATGGCCAATCACCCTGCCGAGGACAATATCATCATGCTTAACGTAAGGATTGCTACGCCGCCCTGGGATAGAGCCAAGAATGCTTTTATGAATGTGAATCCTGGTGTTTGCTCTAGTTTCATCTTCTCTCGCAAGCCAGGCGATAAGGTAACCATTAGTGGCCCTTACGGCGAGTTCCATATAAAGGAAACCGAGAACGAGATGATGTTCATTGGCGGTGGTGCTGGGATGGCCCCAATGCGTTCGCACATTTTCCATATGTTCAACACGGTTAAAACCGGACGTAAGGCTACCTTCTGGTACGGAGCACGCTCGCGCCGCGAGATTTTTTACGAGGATCACTTCCGTAAAATTGAGAAGGAGTTCCCCAATTTCAAGTTCCACATTGCCCTTTCAGAACCAAAACCCGAGGATAACTGGGATGGGTACACAGGCTTTATTCATCAGGTAATTCTCGATAATTACCTCTCGAAGCACGATGCTCCCGAGGATATTGAGTTTTACCTTTGTGGACCGCCTATGATGAATGATGCGGTATTCAAAATGCTGTACGATTTGGGCGTTCCCGAAGAGATGATTGCATTTGATGATTTTGGAAGTTAAATCTTCCTCCACAATATAAAAAAAGCGTAGGGTTTCTACGCTTTTTTTATTGCCTTTTCAGCACTTGTTACCATTGCATTTTGTAAATTGTAGGCCTTAACTTTTTAAAACCAATGCCATGCGAATTCTTATTAGCACTTTTTCTCTAAGCATCGCAATTTTGATGCTTGCTGCTTGTGGATCAACCGAAAGCACATCGGTTAAATCGCCAGACAATAATGTCGAGGTAAATTTTTTAATTGCTGACGAGGGACAGGCTGCCTACAAGATCTCATATAAGGGGCAATTGGTGATCGATACTTCTTACTTGGGTTTCGATTTTACCAATATGCCATCGTTGGGTAAAAACCTCGAGCTGGTTCAATCCTCCAAAAGATCATTTTCTGAAATGTGGGAGATGCCCTGGGGCGAGCAGCGAATGGTAGATAATACCTTTAATGAGCTAGTAGTTACGCTCAAGGAGTTAGACCAACCTAAAAGAACTTTTAGCTTAACCTTTAGGGTTTATGATGATGGGGTTGGGTTTCGATACTCATTTCCACAGCAGGAGGGTATGAACGAGGTGCTGATTGCCGAGGAGAATACCCAGTTCAACCTCACCGGAAATCATACCTGCTGGTGGATTCCGGGCGATTGGGATATATATGAGCATCTTTTTACCAAATCACCTTTTAGTGATATCGATGCGTTGAGCAAGCGTAATCACCCCAATTTGGCTCAAACCCACATACCTGTAAATGCGGTTAATACCCCCGTTACAATGAAAACCGATGAAGGGCTGTACCTAAGCTTTCATGAAGCGGCATTGATCAATTACTCTGGGATAACTCTTGAGGTAGATGCTGAAAACTTCTCGATGCGCAGTAACCTGGTTGGAAGCGAAAATCAAAAGCACAAGGTAAAGGTGCAAGCACCCTTCAGCACCCCTTGGCGAACCATTCAAATTGCCGAAAGGGCTGGTGATCTTATCGAGTCCAACATCATAGTTAACCTAAATGAACCCAATAAGCTGGGCGATGTGTCGTGGATTGAGCCAACCAAGTATGTAGGCATTTGGTGGGAGATGCACCTGGGAAAATCGACCTGGGATTACGCCGCAACGCAGGATATGAGCACTTACATTGGAGCCAAACCACATGGCCGTCATGGTGCAACAACCGAGAATACTAAGAGGTATATCGACTTTGCTGCAGCAAATGGCATAGGGGCGGTGCTAGTTGAGGGCTGGAACACAGGTTGGGAAAGCTGGATAGGCACCGATGATCGTGAGGGGATTTTTGATTTTGTAACACCATACCCCGATTACGATATTGAGGAGGTGGTTCGATACGCCAAATCAAAAGATGTTAAGATCATTATGCACCATGAAACCTCGTCGGCAGTAACTACCTACGAGCAGCAGCTCGATACCGCCTACGCATTTATGCATCATCATGGAATGGATATGGTTAAAACCGGATACGTAGGCACCATAATTCCCAAGGGCGAGTATCATCATGGCCAGTGGATGGTAAATCACTATATGCGTGTGTTGCAAACTGCTGCAAAGTACAAGGTGGCAGTAAATAGCCATGAGCCAATTATGGCAACTGGTTTACGACGCACATACCCCAACGATGTTACTCGTGAAGGTTTAAGGGGCCAGGAGTTCAATGCCTGGGCTACCGATGGAGGAAATCCACCAAATCATCTGCCTACGGTTGCCTTTACCCGAATGCTTGCCGGCCCAATCGATTTTACGCCCGGCATATTTAACATTAAGATGGAGCCATATCGAAACGAGAATCAGGTGAACACTACGCTAGCACAGCAATTGGCTCTGTATGTTGTTATCTACAGCCCTTTGCAAATGGCTGCCGACCTACCCGAGCATTACGAAGGGCATCCCGCTTTCCAGTTTATTCGTGATGTTGGAGTCGATTGGGAGCAATCCATAGTGCTAAATGGTGAGGTTGGCCAATATGTTACCATTGCAAGGCAAGAGCGCGATAATGATCGGTGGTTTGTGGGTAGCATTACCAATGAGGAATCGCGTAATATCATCATTAAAACGGATTTTCTCACACCAAACGTAAAGTATAAAGCTACCATTTACGCCGATGGTGAGGATGCCCATTGGAATTCGAACCCTACCAGCGTCAAAATTGAGCAAGTTGTAATCGATAGCAACAGTGAGCTAAACCTAAACCTTGCCTGCGGTGGGGGTGTGGCAATTAGCATATTACCAGAGGAATAAATGTATGAAATTTGGAATAGCCATTAAACTTTTCTTTCCGGTAACACTCATAGGGTAGGGAGTTTTTCCCTACCTTTCTTTTACCTAACCTTAACACCCAAACCTATGACTACAACCAATTGCAAGTCAGCTAAAGGGTTACTGGTAACACTAGCCCTTACCTTGGCATTCACTTCATCGTTGTTTCCGCAAGCGTTAATTAAGCCAACTGAGCATTTTGGTTTTGAACCCGGAGCAGACAGGATGCTCTTTGGGTATGAGCAGATGATGGAGTACTTCAAACTACTCGAGACCCAAACCGGGCGAGTAAAAACCTTCGAGATTGGCAAAACCCCAATGGGACGTCCATTGTATATGGTTTGCATATCGTCCGAGGATAATATCAATAATATTGAGGAGCTTAAGGAGATAAACCGAAAGTTAGCGCTGGACTATAACCTCTCAAAACAAGAGGTTGATGGTTTGAAGGCCAAAGGGCGTGTTTTTGTTTTAGGAACGCTCAGCATGCACTCAACTGAGGTTGCTCCTGCGCAGGCAGCACCCACCATTGCCTACCTGCTGGCCAAGGCAAAGGGGGCCGACACCCTCAGCTGGCTCGATAACACCGTTTACATGATGGTGCCAAGCCACAATCCCGATGGGATGAATATGGTGGTTGACAACTATATGGAGAATAAGAGCACAAAGTACGAGGGTACTAGCTTACCCGGTGTTTACCATAAGTATGTGGGGCATAATATCAACAGAGACTTTGTGCTGCTCACTCAACCCGAGAACAAGGCCATTTCTGCACTTACCAGCACGGATTGGTTTCCACAGGTTATGGTTGAAAAACATCAGATGGGAACTACAGGCGTGCGATTTTTTGTGCCCCCAAACCACGACCCCATAGCCCAAAATATTGATGAAACATTGTGGAGCTGGATTGGCATTTTTGGCGCCAGCATGCTGAACGATATGACCGCCCTTGGTCAAACAGGCATTGCGCAGCGTCATCAGTTCGATAACTATTGGCCAGGGTCCACCGAAACTTGCCTCTGGAAAAACGTAATTAGCTTCCTTACCGAATCGGCCTCGGTGAAAACGGCTTCTCCAGTTTTTATCGAGATGAATGAGCTCAAGGTGAGGGGTAAAGGTTTGTCGGAGTATAAAAAGGGAGCTAACCTAATTGCTCCTTGGCCAGGGGGGTGGTGGCGTTTGTCCGATTTGGTAGCCTATGAACTTAGCTCAACCTTTTCGATGCTAAAAACAGCAGCAATGAATCGGGAGTCTATACTGCAGTATCGAAATGATATCTGCAAGAAGGAGTACGCCAAGGGGCTTAATCAACCTCCATACTACTACATACTACCCTCGGTGCAGAATAACCAAAGTGAGCTATATCGGTTGGCAGAGCTAATGCAAGAGCATGGCGTAGCGGTTAGCCAGCTAGCAGCTGATATAGCCATCGATAGCAAGATATATAGCAAGGGCGATATGGTGATATCGCTTGCCCAGCCCTTTAGGGCATTCATCAAGGAGGTGATGGAAAAGCAAGAGTATCCAGAGAGGCGCTATACTCCCGGCGGTGAAATAGTTAAGCCCTACGATATCACCACGTGGTCGCTACCCCTCACCATGGGGCTGCAATCGTACGAGATTAGCACCAAGTCGGCTCAGCTTGAAACCAACCTTGCAGCTTTTCAAAAGCCCGAATTCACCTTGCCTAACCTACAGGATGCTAATTATGCTGTGTTTACAGCAGGTAGTAACGAGAGCTACCTGGCAGCATTCACTTTGCTATCGAAGGGCGGAGAGGTGTATCGGTTAATTGATGATTTTTATTCGGGCGATGCTCTGCTTGAAGCAGGTAGCTTTGTGATTAGATCGAAGGATTTGGATAACCTGGCCGGAGTAACGCTAACCATTTCGCCTACCCAAGCTGTTGGCCTTGGAACCGATCAACTTAAACCAGTGAAACTACCCAGAATAGCTCTGGTTGAAACTTGGTTCCACGATATGGATGCCGGCTGGACCCGATTTATCTTCGACAGCTATAACATTCCGTACACAGTGATTCGACCCGATGACCTTACCGATGCTAAAAGGTTGAGAAACGTTGAGCTAATCATTTTTCCAAATTCCAACGCCGACCTTTTAATGTCGGGCAAGCGGAAGCGGGGTGGTGAGTATATGCCTATGAATATGCCACCCGAATATACCAAAGGTATGGGCAAGCAGGGTAAGCAGAACCTGCTAAAGTTTATTGACGATGGAGGTATCGTTCTTGCTTGGGGGCAATCTACCGAGCTGTTCGTTGGGTTGCAGGAAATTGAGCGAGGGAAAGATGTTAAGGAGGAGTTCACCCTTCCGGTAAGCGATGTTTCCTCATCGCTCATAAAGGATGGTTTTGAGGCCATTGGCTGCCATGTAAAGGTAAATTCCATAAAGCATCCCTTAACCTATGGTATGCCCAGCTCGTTCCCCATATTCTTCACTGGTAATCCTGTTTTCGAAACATCAGTTCCCTATTTCGATACCGACAGAAGGGTTATACTTTCGTTTCCTGAGGGCGATCCCAAGCTTAGTGGGTATATTAAGAAAGGAGAGCTTTTAGAGCATAAGGCGGCGCTGGTGTGGGTGAGTAAAAATAAGGGGCAGCTAATTCTCTATGGATTTAATCCTCAGTTCCGAGGGCAAACATCGGGTACATTTAAGCTACTTTTCAACGGTCTGTTGCTTTAGTCCGCTATCTCAAGCATTTTAAAATTGCAGAATGTTTTTTTGCAATGTGGTTTTTTTTGATTTACTTCAAGAAAACTTTTGGCTTTTTACAAGATGATCAGCAGCAAGCCACCATATACTAGCATTCGGGTTTCAATATCAGCCGCAATTATAACGGCGGTATTCTTCGTGTTTCTTTTCTTCTACCTCGGAGTAAATCTTCGGGAGTATATATACGAGGATTCAAAGGAGATAGCCAAGGAGATGTCGAGGAGTGCTGCTGTGCAAACCGAAAGGTACTTTAACTCTGCGTTATGGGTTGCCAAATCTATAGCCAGCAAAGCAATGCTAATTAGGAACCTCGGCGGGGATAGGCAAGAGGTAAGAGATGTCTTGGTATCCGAACTTCATGACAATAAGAATTTTCTGGGAGCTTGGACGCTTTGGGAACCAAATGCTTTTGATGGTAAGGATCATCTTTACGCTGGAAAACCTCTGCACAACAGCATGGGGACGTTGGGTAACGGTTATTTCTATTACAACGACAGCATCCAAATGGAGATTATGGGCCAACGCGATTACACGGGATCGTACTACGTGTTGGCAAAAGAGAAACGGTCTGAATCTATTCTCGAGCCCTATCGATGGACCTATGGCAACGTTAAGAAGAGTTTTTATGGAACATCCATAAGTATACCACTAATAGATGAAGGTGAGTTTTTAGGGGCGATTGGAATAGATATTGATATCGATGAGCTGCAAACAGAGCTTAACAAAGCTAGACCATACAAATCGGGGTATCTTTCGCTTATTACAAGCAAAGGTAATATTGTGAGTCACCCCGACAGCTCTTTCGTTACCCAAAACTTCTTCAGCCTAATATCAACAGCCGACTCTATAAGCTATGCCACCTTTTTGCAGGGTAAAGAGCTTACCCTCGAAACCGTATCGGAATTTACCGGGGAAAAGGTTTTTCGATTTTTCTACCCCATTAGCCTTGGAGGAAGCGAGCCCTGGAGCATAATGGTGGAATTGCCCATAAGTGATACCACAGCACGATCGAACCAGCTAATAGTGGTTGCCCTAATAATACTACTGGTTGGCCTGGGGCTAATCATATTCTTAATATTCAACATCCTCGATCGTCGCCGTTACGAAAGAACCATTCTGGCGGCAATGGCAGAGATTGAGGAGAGGGGAAAAGTTGCTGCGGAGAACGCCCGGAACTACAAAGAAATTTTCAACTCCACCAGCGAGGCCATTATTGTTTACGACCCCGAGCGCAAGGTTATACTCGATGTGAATGATATCGTTCTATTTTTGTTTGGATATGGCACCAAGGCTGATGTTGTCGGTCAAAGGCTTCGTATGCTAAGCCATGAGCAGCCCCCTTTTAAAGTTGATGATAATGAGGTGCTAATGTCGAAAGCCCTAAGTGAAGAGGCTCAGATATTCGAATGGCTAGCCCAGAAAAGTAATGGGGAAACCTTTTGGGCCGAGGTATCGTTGCGCAGCGCAACAATAAATGGGCATAGACGAATACTTACCGTTGTAAGAGATATATCAGAGAAGAAGAAGTCGGCCATGGAGCTTGAGCAGTACAGAAATCATCTGGAGCAGCTGGTGAAAGAGCGGACCGAGGAGCTGGAGGCTGCCAATGAGGAGCTAACAGCCATTAACGACGAGCTGTACGATCAGAAAACAAAGCTACAGGAGGCTATGGTTGACTTAAAAAATACGCAGCATCAACTTGTTCAGTCGGAAAAGATGGCCTCGCTTGGGGTATTAGCCTCGGGTATTGCCCACGAGATAAATAACCCCTTAAACTTTATACAAGGCGGTATTCTTGGAATTGAAAACTATTTCGCTAAGCACTTCCCTGATCATAAGGACAATGTCGAGCCATTGATTAGTGCAATAAGGGAAGGAATACACCGTTCGGTTGTTGTTGTAAACAGCTTAAATCACTACACCCGCAAGGACAACCAAACCAAAACGATTTGCGATATCCATAGCATTATCAACAATAGCCTCATCATGATTCAAGGTCAGATTAAGGATACCATAGCCCTTAAATGTAATTATTATGATGGCCCTTTAAACGTGCTATGCAACGAGGCTCAGCTTCATCAGGTATTCCTCAATATCCTGCTTAACTCAATTCAGGCAATTGACCAAAGGGGTGATATTAATATTTCAACAACGGCAACAGCCAAAAAAGTACGAGTTGTTATAAATGATAGCGGGAAGGGGATTAGCCCTGATGATTTGAATAGAATTACCGATCCCTTTTTTACAACCAAAGACCCTGGTCAAGGTATAGGCTTGGGGTTATCAATAGCCCTAAGCATAATTCGTGATCACAAGGGAAAGATTGATTTTGAATCGGTTGAAGGTGAGGGGACCACAGCAACCATAACCCTACCCCTAAAAAGTTAAGCAGATGAATACCTCGCTAAAACTTCTGTTTGTTGATGATGAGCCAATTAACCTGATGCTTTTTAAAACATGCTTTGGGGAGAACTACCATGTTATTACTGCCGAGTCGGGAGCAGAGGCTTTGAAGGTACTTGCCGAAAATAGCGATATATCAGTTGTTTTTACCGATATGAAGATGCCCTGGATGAGCGGCGTTGAGTTTGCCCGTAAGGCAAAGCTTTTGTATCCTCGTATATCGTTCTATATTCTTACAGGGTATGGGTTGTCTGAGCCAATTCAGCAAGCAATTGATGATGGAGTGTTGAATCGATGTTTATTTAAGCCCTTCGATATTGATGAGGTGGAACAGGCAATAGCCGATGTGGTTAACACCAAAATTAGCAACTAGTTCTCAATCTGATGAATCTATTTATTCTCATAGATTTGGACCAAATAAGAGACCCCATTGAATTGCTCAATGGGGTCTCTCTAGCTTAACTCTAAACCATTGTTCTAGTACCTTCCGCATCTACCGCCACCCATGGTGCCTTTTCCGCGGTTCATTCTGTTCGATTTGTGGGCGTTAAAGGCAACCCTTTGCTCATCGGTTAGCAACGAGGCTACTTCGGCTCTATGGGCTGCACCTTTCTTTTGGATACTGGTGCGAAGCGCTCCCATCTCATCGATAGTTTTGTTTATAGCATTTAAATCCTGCTTATCAGCCGATTGAAGCGTACGGAGACGAGCGCGTTTCTCGTTAAGCTCGTTACGTAGAGGGGTCACCTCCTTCAGGTGCTGCGTGCGAAGCTCGGTAATTTTAGCATCCTGCTCTTCGGTTAAATTCAATAAGCACTGGCCTGTACCTCTGTAGGGTCTGTTGCCATAGTTCATCATTCCTTGCCCTTGGGCATAGCTCATCATTCCTAGGCCATCTGCTGGGGCTGCTACTCCACGTCCTTGTCCCCGTTGCGCCATCACTTCGTTGGTGCTAATCATTAGCCCAGCCATGAGGGCCATTGCTGCAAAAATCTTAATCCTTTTCATAGCTATTGTTTGTTTTGGTTTTACAAATTGTTTGGTAATTATTAAGTTACATTAGCGCTAATGTTGAACCTATTCGTTGGTAGTTGTGTTTCGTCTGCGTTCCATGGGTTGCCTACGTTCTCTGTGCAACATTCGTTGGTTTGGTGGCATTGCTCTACGGAATAGTTTTTGTAAATTTTGATATTGCTCTGGCGAGCAAACCTCGCGAAGCGTTGTAAAGTGTTCAATGGTTGCAAGCTGCTGCTGCTCATGCAAACGGCCAATCTCTCCTGCCAGGCTATCGAGCTTTACCCTGTTGGGGCTTTCGGAATCTAGCTCCTGCATAATCATTCTGTGGTGTGCCTGTATTGTTCGTCTAATCTCAAGGTTCTCTTCAAAATAACTTTTTCTTAGCTCTTCAAATATCGTTTCCTGTTCGGGAGTTAGCCCTAGTTCTGTTGATATACTCATGCCTAGGTTTGACCCTTGCCTAGTAAACCCCTCTCTTACGTTAGGGCTTTGGGGCTTCGGTAGTTTGAGAGCTATGGTGCCAATGGTTGCAACGTTTATCGCCACAAGCAGTATTACCGCTCCAACTAGCATTCTGTTTTTTGTGAAAATATTCATGGCTCTCGCATTAGTTGTTATCGTCAAAAATTTCGTATGGCGAAAATACATCGCTAGGAAAATACTCGTTGGCTAGCTGTGTCCACTGATCATGGTTGTTGCCATTTGTGTCGGCTAGTGAGGCGTTAAACAGCGTTCCTATTGCAATGCCAAAGGCTATGCCTGCAGCTGCTAGGGTGGCAATTGTCGACCTTCGCATTGGGATCACTGGCACTTTTACCGTTTGGTTGCTGGTCTGTATCTTGTCCCACACCTTAGTGGCCAAGTAGGGGTTAGGTTGGTATTGCTCCTTTTCACCCTTAATAATATCAATGTATATCTGCTTCAGGTTTTCAAGAGCACCTTGGCACTGTTTGCAGCTGGCTAGATGTTGCTCAACCCTGCCTTGCTGCTCTGTGTTGAGTTCTCCGTCTAGGTAGCTCAGTAAGTTAATATTTGCCTCTTTGCACTTCATCTGGTTCTGCTCTTTAATGGTTTAGACACTGTTTGTGGTTATAACTTGCGGTTAGGGGTGTATTATTTTTGCATCTCGCTTAAAATATGCTTCTGCAGATTTGTTTTTGCTCTAAAGAGCAACGACTCAACTGATGGGAGGCTAACCTCCATTACTTCGGCAATCTCTTTGTACGATAGATCTTGGTATTTGCTTAGGATAAATGCTATACGCTGGTTCTCGGGCAATTTGTTTATCGACTCTTTTAGCATCCGCTTGTTCTCGCTACGCTCGATATTGCTGTCGGGTTTGTTCCTACCCATGTCTTCAATTTGCATTGGCTCCTCGTCGTTGTTTTGAGCAGTAAAAAAACCTTCGATGCTGCGGAACAGCCTCTCGCGTTTCTGTTTACGCACAAAGTTCAGCGATTTGTTTACAGCAATTCTGTATATCCAGGTCGATAGCTTGGCCTCGCTTCTAAACCCCTCTAGCGACTCAAAAACCTCTATAAACACATCCTGGGCTATATCCTCTGCATCGGCATATGAGTTGGTAAAACCTTTGCACGTTTTTACTACTAGCTCTTGATACCTTTCCACAAGCATGGCAAAAGCCTTTTGGCTACTGTGCTGTAGGATTTCCTCTATAAGCTCTTTGTCGGTCATTAAATCGGTGTGATCGAAAATTTTAATTACCTTTCTTGTGCATTTGACACACGCAATTTACAAAACTTGCGCCAGCATTCGCATTCATTTTTTTTGATGCTACTGGGTATAATCATGCTTTACTTTATACATTTGTAGCCTAAAATTTAAGCGCTATGGGTATTCGCACAAAGATTATGCTTGGGTTTATCATCCTGGGGTTGATGCTTTTCATCTCGGGTGCCATCTCCATTTTCGAGCTTACCAAGCTTGGCCGTTCTGTCAAGGGGCTTATATACGACAACTATCGGAGTATTGATTACTCTCGGAATATGCTCGATGCCCTGGAGAAGCAGGAGTTCGCATTGCTGCTGTTTGCCAATGGTGATTCGGCTATGGCTACCGAGAAGTTTTACAAAGCCCATAGTATAATTGTAACCAATTTGGATAGCGCCTACATGAACTTAAATCTAAAGGAGGAGAAAGCATATGTCGACTCGGTTAGGGTTCACTACGCCGCATTTTTGTCGTTGGCCGAAAAATCATTCAAAAACCCCCGCTTTAACCTTAACGATTACCTTTCCAACGTGAGTGGCTATACTATGGCTACCAGTGATCATGTTAAAAATCTTATTACCATAAATCAACAGGGGCTATTCAAATCAGCTGCATTCCTCGAGACTAGTGCACAAAGAGCTTCAATGCCAGGATTAATTGTAATTATTACCAGCATTATTTTCACCTTGGTATTTACATTTTTGGTGCATCACTACTTTGTTGACCCTATAATAAAGCTTACCAAGGGTATTAACGATTATGTTAAGTATAGGAAACCTTTTGATGTTGTTCTCGAAACCAAGGATGAGTTTCACAGCCTAAAGGAGTCAATATTAAGCCTAATCTCATTGCAAAAGGCTGGAACAAAAAAGTTTGAGTAACACTATATGCGTCCACAAATTATTATCCGTTACATTGGCTTGGTGCTACTGCTTAGCGCAGGTTTAATGTTTGTGTCGTTCATTATTTCGGCATTTAATGGAGATTCTGGACAAATACCCCTTTTGCTTAGCGGTATACTAACATCTTTAATAGGGATATTCCCCATGATATTTGTGCCGCCATCAAACCAAATTACCCACAAGGAGGGGTACGTTATTGTGGTGTTCAGCTGGGTTCTGGTTTGTTTTTTTGGTATGCTACCCTATGCGCTGTGGGGAGGCGAATTCTCAATCGTTAATGCCTGGTTCGAGAGTGTGGCTGGCTTTACCACTACGGGTTCTACCATTTTAAATGATATTGAGGTACTACCCAAAGGACTCTTGTTTTGGCGATCCGCAACCCACTGGTTGGGCGGTATTGGCATAATTCTGTTTATGCTAATCATTGTACCCGCCCTAGGTAAAGCGCGCATGTCGCTATCGCGACTTGAGATGTCGCCATTGGCCAAGTCGAACTTTCATTACAAAACCAATAAAACATTAAGAGTTGTAATATTCGTATACCTTGGTTTAACCCTAGCCGAAACTATCCTTTTGTATGTTTTTGGAATGGATTTGTTCGATGCAGTAACCCACGCATTTGGAACAGTTGCTACTGGAGGCTTTTCACCTAAGAATGCAAGTATTGGCTTTTACAACAGCGTAGCCATTGAGGTTATCATTATCGTTTTTATGTTTCTCGCCGGTATGCACTTTGGCCTGCTGTATTCTCTGTTCACATTCAAAGGGAACAAGTGGTACAAATCATCGGTTTTAAGATTTTATGCTTTATCCATCATAATTGGGATTGTTTTCGTTTCGCTCAACACTTGGGGAAGTACCTACGAAACCTTTCCCGAGGCCCTTCGGTTTGCAGCCTTTCAGGTGGTATCCATTAGCACCACAACGGGTTACGGAACTTACGATACAACGCTATGGCCCCCTTTCTCCATCATGATTCTTATGTACTTCACCTTTCAGTGTGCCTGTGCTGGCTCAACCGCAGGGGGTATTAAGGTCGACAGGGTGGTGATATTTTTGCAAACCCTTAAGCGACAAGTGCTGAAGCTACAGCATCCACAGGCCGTTATACCTGTCAGGTTCGATGGACAACCTGTTGATGACGAAACCGTAGCCTCAGTTCTGCTATTCATTGTGTTGTACGTTTTGATTCTGTTTCTCAATGGTTTGGCGCTTACTGCTATGGGGGTCGATATTACCACTGCATTTTCTGCATCGGCTGCCACCATAAGTACAGTTGGCCCTGGGTTTGGCGAGGTGGGTTCTGCATCAAACTACGCCATAATCCCCGATTTTGGAAAGGTGCTACTCACCTTCAATATGCTACTTGGCCGTTTGGAGATTTTTGGGCTAATGCTGATTTTCTTCATGAAGTCATGGCGATAGAAAGATGTTATACCTCTAGTTATATAGTAATTTGCTAAGGGTCAAAAGTCGAAAGTATGCGCTGAGCTTGCCGAAGGGTCGAAAGTCTGAAAGGCGAAAGTTAATAGACGGTTTACAACTCACAACCCCTGCCTGACTGCCGTCAAGGCAGGCAGGAACAACCGACAACCATACAGTAACCTCAACGAATAAAAATCTTCCACCAACAATGCGGTAGCACCAAAAAACAACACTACCACTCTATGCTGTCGCCTTGTGGTAGCGCAATTTAATGCTACTTTTGCACAAAAATATTTTTTATGATTCCATACCTTCAGGTCGAAGATGTTAGCAAGTCGTTTGGCGATTTAGTTCTATTTCAAGATATAAGGTTTGCCATAGGCAAAGACCAACGCGTTGGTTTAATTGCCCGTAATGGAGCAGGCAAAACCACCCTGCTGAAAATAATCGCAGGTATCGAATCAAAGGACTCGGGAAGCATTGTTTGGCAAAACGATTTGAGGGTCGGCTACCTCGATCAAAACCCCATACTCGACACCACAAAGTCTATCATCGAGAACGTATTTGCTTCAGGTGACGAGAAAGGCGAGGCAATTTTTGCCTATCAGCACGCTTTGGCCTCGCACTCGAAAAGTGAAATGGAGCATGCCCTTGAGCTGATGGATAAGCATAGCGCTTGGGATATAGAGGTGAAGGCAAGGCAAATTCTTACTCAGCTCAAAATCTTTAATCTCGATCAGTCGGTTGGAACGCTTTCGGGGGGGCAGCAAAAGCGCGTAGCCCTTGCTGCTGCGCTAATTAACGAGCCCGACTTACTTATTCTCGATGAGCCAACCAACCACCTCGATCTCGATATGGTGGAGTGGCTCGAGGATTTCCTTAAGAACAGCCGCATTACCCTGCTAATGGTTACCCACGATAGATTTTTTCTAAATCGGGTTTGCACCGATATTATTGAACTCGACCAGAAGGAACTCTTCTGGTACAAGGGTAATTACGCATACTACATTGAGAAACGACAGGAGCGAATAGAGGCCCGTAGTGCGCAGGTGGAGAAGGCCTCGAATCTTTACCGCCGCGAGCTCGACTGGATGCGGCGCTCACCCCCTGCCCGTACAACAAAAGCGAAGTATCGTATCGATGCGTTTTACGATCTACGCTCAAAGGCCACCCAGCGGTTTAGCAATAGCAATGTGCGCATAAGCGTAGGTGCGGCTCGGTTGGGGAAAAAGATTTTGGAGGCCAAAGGGCTCGAGAAATCGTTTGGCGACCTAGTTATTCTTAAAGATTTCTCTTACACCTTTAACCGCTTCGAGCGGTTGGGTATTGTGGGCGATAATGGTACGGGTAAGTCTACATTCCTGAATGTTATCACACAGGCTATCCCAGCCGATAAGGGTGTTATAGAGGTGGGCGAAACCGTTGTGTTTGGTTACTACCGTCAGGAGGGGATGAAAATCCGTGAGGATATGAAGGTGATTGATGTGGCGCGTGAGGTGGCCGAGGTGGTAACGCTGGGCGATGGTAAAAGTCTTTCGGTGTCGCAATTCCTAAACATGTTTCTGTTTGCACCCGAGGTGCAGAATGCCTATGTGCATAAGCTTAGCGGAGGCGAGAAGCGCAGGCTATACCTGCTCACCATCCTTATGCGAAGCCCCAACTTCCTTATCCTCGATGAGCCAACCAACGACCTAGATATTGAAACGCTAAACGTTTTGGAAGCATACCTCGAAAACTTTCCTGGGGTGGTTCTAGCCGTATCGCATGATAGGCACTTCCTCGAGAAGGTGGTGGATGGGTTGCTTATCTTCGAGGGTAATGGTGATATTAGCGGCTTCCCCGGTTCGTATACCGATTACTACGATTGGAAGAAGGAACAGCAGAAGCTGGAGCAGCAGGCGCAAAGGGCTGCTGAGCCAAAGGCGAAACCAAAACCAAAATCCGACTCAAAGCTGCGCAAGCTTTCGTATGCAGAGCGTAAGGAGATGGAGAAACTCTCACAAGAGATTGAGGAACTGGAGAACGAGAAGGCCGAGATAGAATCGGCTATCAATAGCGGTACGCTACCCCATGATGAGCTAATAGGCCAGTCGAACCGTATTGCAGAATTAATCCATCTACTCGATACCAAGGGCGAGCGATGGCTCGAACTAATGGAGATAGATGAGAATGGGGGATAGGAGATTAGGTTGAAGACGGAGTTTAAAGTTTAGAATCTGCCTAACGAAGGTAGGTTTAGAGTTTAGAGTTAAAGGTTGAAAGTGCAGCCTTTAACTCTAAATCAGCTATCACACGCTTTCCATCTTTCGCTTTCGAATCAATCAATCATTTTTCAATTGGCAATGCGATGCGGCCAACCAATCGAGCTGCTGAATAGTGGATGTTGCACTAAAAACAATCTCATAAATATTCAGTTTCTAAGTAATTCTGCCTATCTACCTAAGGTTGGTCACTCAATCACTCAATCACTCAATCACTCAATCACTCATCCAATCACCTCTGCCTTTGCGGCAGGCAGGTCAATCAACCAACCAACCAATCAATCAATCAATCAATCAATCAACCAACCAACCAACCAACCAATCAACCAACCAATCAACCAATCAACCAATCTCTTCCTAACTTCCCCCTATCTCCTCCTAAACATCAACCCAAGGTAAACGCTAAACACAAGGGTTGTGGCTACCTGTATGGTAAGTGAAGTGGCGATAATGCTTTCGCCAGTTTTCAGGATTAGAGCCACTGCAATAAACTTTGCCATGTAGTAAATGGCCTTGCTGGCAACTATAGCGCTGAGGATTGATACAAATGCATTTTTGGTTTTACTCAGGATAAAGTAGAAAAGCCATACATTCAGCACCAGCTCGCCCGAAATAAGCAGCATTTTGTAAAAAACAGGATGAGCAGAAACCAGATAGCTGAATATGGGTAAGGTGAGTGCAATAATATAAGCATTCCGTTTGGTGGTATGCACCAGCGCAAGGATAAGCGCAATCCGCATGGGTTCTATAAGGTACAGCGGAAAGCTGAGCATGTGCGAGATGGTTGGCACAAGGTATATAAAGGCCAATGCCAGAATATCGAATATTACGTAGCTAATTGTTCTCTTGGTGGTTAACTGTAATGTAGCCATAGCTTTACAATTTTAAAGTTTGTAATTTTTGATGCTCGCACCTTAATAGAGCTTAATGTATTAGGTTACAAATATATGCTATTTGTGTGTTTTTCGTATCTTTAATGCCAAGTATCGGTTAAGCTAACATCCAAAATTTATATCAAAACTATATCGTATCAACAAAACACCTGATGAGTATGAAGCGAAGAGATTTTCTAAAGAAAGGATTAGGTGCGGGCCTGTTGGCCGGGGCCTTTTTTAAGGTGAATGGTGCTGGAACCTTAGCTGGCGTCAATAAGGCAAATCCTAGTAAACCCTTCGATTTGGTAGCTGTAATGGGTGGCGAACCTGCCCAAATGTTCGATAAGGCCATAGCTGCCATGGGCGGAATAGGAAAGTTTGTTAAAGCAGGGCAAACGGTGGTGGTTAAGCCAAACATTGGATGGGATACCCCCGAGGAGTTAGGAGCCAACACGAATCCCGGATTGGTAGCCCGAATTGTTGAGCAATGCCTTAAGGCTGGTGCAAAGGATGTATTTGTATTCGATAATACTTGCGACATCTGGAACCGATGCTATGCCAACAGTGGTATTGAGGATGCCGTGAAGAATGCTGGCGGGAGAATGGTGCCAGGCAATACCGAGAATTACTACAAATCGGTATCAATCCCCAATGGCAAAAGGCTAAAGGAGGCAAAGGTGCATGAGCTTATTCTAAATTCCGATGTGTTTATAAATGTGCCTGTGCTTAAGCATCATAGCTCTGCCAAAATCACCATATGCCTTAAAAATCTTATGGGTGTTGTTTGGGATAGGCGCTATTGGCATAGGAACGATTTGCACCAGTGCATTGCCGATTTTGGCACATGGCGTAAACCCGACCTTAACATTGTTGATGCCTACCGTGTGATGACCCGTAATGGGCCACGTGGGGTAAGCCAAGCCGATTTGGTGATGAAACGATCCCTAATCATCTCCACCGATATGGTTGCCGCCGATGCTGCCGCATCGAGAATTTTTGGCGAAGAACCTTCCGAAATTGGCCATATTAAGATAGCCCATGAAATGGGAGTGGGCAACATGAACCTCGATGAGCTAAATATTGAACGTTTAAGAGTTTAATACCTTAATAATATGCTTAAAGCAGTTTCGCTTCGATGGGTACGCAGAATTGTTGCCCTTGCCTACTTCATTGTATTTGCATTCGCTTTCATTGATTTTTCAAATACCCTGTCGCCAGGATTTATCAACTGGTTTTTGTACCCTCAGTTCACCCCCTCATTGCTAAAGTTTATTAAGGTTGGAGGCATTGTGGCAGCTGGGTTTGTTGCGGTGATACTTTTAACTCTCCTTTTTGGCCGGGTGTACTGTTCGGCCCTTTGTCCTCTTGGGATTTTTCAGGATATTGTTGCACGTATCAGGCTAAAGAGGGTTCGATACAAGTTTATGAAGCCTTGGAATATAATTCGCTATACAACCCTTGCATTGGTAGTGATCCTTGCTCTTGCTGGTTCACTGTTTCTGCTGAATATGCTCGACCCTTATAGCTTTGCTGGGCGAATTTTTTCCGATTTGGTTCGCCCTGTATACTATGGTGCTAATAATTTATTGGTGAAACTTTTTGGCGTTTTCAATAGCTACGCATTGCACCATGTAGAGTTTAAGGGGATGCCTTGGCAAGGTTTGCTGCTAACCAGCTCGCTTACTCTAATTCTTGTGGTTGCAGCTTGGCGCTGGGGGCGTATCTTTTGTAACTCCTTTTGTCCCGTAGGGGCATTGCTTAGCCTTGTGTCTCGTTTCTCCATTTTCAAACTTGCTATCGATAAGAACGCTTGTACAGCGTGCGGTAGATGTTCGCGCGACTGCAAGGCCAGCTGTATCGACGTTAAAAATCGAACACTCGATTTTTCGCGATGCGTAGCCTGCTACAACTGTATCGATAGCTGTAAGGAGGGTGGTATTGGGTATACATTGGCCTATACAAAGAATGTGGCAGATTCAACTCCGCAGGTAAACTCATCCCGCCGTGGTTTTATAGCCACTTTTACAGGTATGATGGTGGGAGCAACCCTTGTGGGAAAATCTCTAACAGCATTGGCGCAAGCGAAAGGAGGGGAGCGCGGAAGAGGCATAAGTAATCAAGACGATATAAGTGATGCGCCCCAAGAATCTACAGCAGGTCACAGGCCCAATAGCCGCTTGGCGCCGGTAACCCCTCCAGGCTCATATAGCCAGAAAGATTTTCTGAATGCCTGCACTGCCTGCCATTTATGCGTTACCGTTTGCCCAACCCATGTAATTCAACCATCAATAAAGGAGTACGGTTTCTTTGGCTTGCTACAACCCCATATGGACTACCATTCGGGTTTTTGCAATTTCGAGTGTACTTTATGTGGTGATGTTTGCCCTACAGGCGCAATCCGTCCGTTGGAGCTGGAGACCAAAAAGCGTGCGCAAATAGGTAAGGTCAAGTTTCATCTAGGCAATTGTATTGTTCGGGTCGATAGAACCGATTGCGGTGCCTGCTCGGAGCATTGCCCAACTAAGGCGGTTTACATGGTCCCGTGGCAAGGATTGTTACTGCCCGAGGTGAATGAGGATATTTGCATAGGATGTGGTGCGTGCGAGTACGCCTGCCCTACTACGCCCTACAAAGCCATATACGTAAACGGAAACATTGAGCATCAGGTGGCCGATTTGCCCGAGGATATGGATGATGGGCCACGCGAGTGGGATGTCGATGATTTTCCTTTTTAAACATAGCCATTTATCAACCTTTTAAATCATATAAACAAGTAATTATGAAGGCTAAACAACTACTTTATACCCTTGCGTTGGGTGTGATCATTTTTACAGCATGCAACACTGCACCCGAAGTAAAAGTGAACGATTGGGCAATTGCACTGCATGGAGGTGCAGGGGCTATGAGTCCAGAGAACTATACCCCTGAGCAAATACAGCAGTACGAGGCAGAGCTAACCGCTGCCTTAGGTGTTGGTGAAGAGATATTGAAGAGCGGAGGAACGAGCCTCGATGCCGTTGAGCAGGTTGTCCGTTACCTCGAGGATTGCCCTCTATTTAATGCTGGTCGTGGCGCTGTATATACCAACGATGGCAAGAACGAGCTCGATGCCGCCATCATGAGCGGAGCCGACCTGCAGGCTGGCGCTGTGGCAGGAGTTGGCGATATTAAGAATCCAATTTCGGCTGCCCGTATGGTGATGGAGAAATCGGAGCATGTACTGATGGTTGGTAAGGGAGCATCACTTTTTGCTTCGCAAAATGGAGCCGAGGTGGTTGATAGCTCATACTTTTACACCGAAAGGAGTTTCCGTGCCCTTCAGCGAGCCCTTGAGCGCGACAAGAAGATGGGAACCGTAGGGTGTGTTGCCCTCGATAAGCACGGGAACCTTGCCGCAGCAACATCAACCGGCGGAATGACCAATAAGCGCTACGGCAGGGTGGGCGATGTGCCCATTATTGGCGCCGGCACCTATGCTAACAACAGCACTTGCGCCGTGTCTGCCACAGGCCATGGCGAGTACTTTATCCGTTATACTGTGGCGCATGATATTTCTGCATTGATGGAGTACAAAGGTTTATCGTTGGCACAAGCTGCCGATGAGGTGATTCACAAAAAGCTCGAAGAGGTTGATGGCCGTGGCGGTATTATTTCTGTCGACCAGTGGGGCAATGTCCATCTCTCATTCAATACTTCAGGTATGTTTAGGGCGTTTGCAACCTCTGGGGGCGATAGGGGAGTTAATATTTTTAAATAATTTTATTTAGGTTTAAGATTTTTCTTTAAATTAGCAAAATACTAACCCTTTAAATCTTAAAGTTATGAGAAAATTAGATTTTGCTGAAACATTAAAAGATGCTTTTGCCATCGGTATTAAAAACTTTTTATCCTTGCTTGGTTGTGTTGTGTTATGGTTGTTAACTATCTGGATTCCATATGTTAATGTGGGAACAACTATTGCAATTTCAACTTTACCAGCAGCCTTAAGCAAAGGGAAAATTATTTCTCCCCTTGAAATATTCAATAAGAAGTATTTCAAGTTTATGGGAGAGTTTTTTCTAGTTATTGGGCTTCAGTTTCTGATCATTTTGCCTGCTAGTATTTTTTTGTTTATTCCTGCTATCGTAATGGCGTTATCGTATATTCTATCAACTTTGTTAGTAGTTGATAAGGGTAAGGGAGCATCAGAGGCACTAAGGCTTAGTAATTCATTAACATATGGTAATAAATGGACGATTTTCTTTGCTCAACTTGTTCTTGGATTGATATTTGCCTTGCTTTTCTTCATTGGATTTAAAGTGTCAATGGTTTTGGTTGTTATTTTTGTTCTAATTGCTATGCCCATTTCATTAGGGCTGCTTGCTAGTATTTATAAGCAATTAGCTGTTGATGTTACGGAGGAATAAAACATTTTGAAGGGGCTTTGCCCCTTTTTTTTGTCGCAAAATTAACCATACGGTTAAAATATATGGTTAGAAACTGTTTAAGTTTTCTTGTAATTCCTTAAACCACCCCCTTTGGGGGTGGTAATGTTTTATCGGCTAAGCCTGTAAAATTATTAACTTTGTGACATGGGCAGATTTAAAAAACCAAGCCATGCCATTTATCGGTGTACCTATCGGCTGGGGGTGTGGCAAGTGTGGGAGAGCGTGTTACGTTTTCGTCCCCCGACGAAAACGCTTGAGCGGACGAAACCGCTCCGAAGCTCCAATGTCAACCCACATTGGCTACACCCCTTGTTAGCGTTTCGTTGCTTGGTCTATTCTTTAATTCTCTTTTTGTTATCCACAAAAACCCTTTCATTTAATTTTTTAAGTGTTTTCATAAAGTCTTTATCATTCAAAACTGATAATTGATACTTTGCAATTTCTCTAAGCTTTATAAATCGTTCCTCCTTTATTACATTTTCCTTAATCATTTCAGCATTAAGTGCTTCAAGGTTTGATAAGATAGCAAGTTCATTAATACTTGCTATATCTCTAATATTCATTGATTTTTTTGATAATTCAGGATTTGCTTCTCTCCAATCCTTTGCAGTACAGTTAAATAAAGCAACGTTCAATAAGTCTGCTTCCTCTGCATATGTTAGCCATTCTGTTCCTTTTTCATAATTTTTATTCGGGAGAATATAGTTTTTAACTGCGTCTGTGTGAATAAAATAGTTAGTCTTACTTAAAATTCTTTTTACGTTCCATTCTAAATTATATTCATTAGTTTCAATTTCTTTAAGTCGTTGATATTCTGTTATCAGATACAACTTAAAAGTTGGACTTAGCCAAGAAGCGAACTCAAATGCTATGTCTTTGTGTGCATAAGTTCCCCCGTAACGTCCAGATTTTGATATTATTCCTATTGCGTTTGTTGATTCTATCCAACGCTTTGGTGTTAGAGTAAAACTATTTGAACCAGATTCAATTCTAAACGCATCGAATTCGATGCCTTTAAAATTCGGATTGTTTAATTGTTCCCAAAGTCCAAGAAATTCAACTGTACTTCGAGTTCTCATCCAGTTTTGAATGATATAATTTGTTCTTTCAGAGTCTCTAAACTTTGCCATATCAGTGATTGAGATGTATTCTTCTTCATTCTGTTTATACAGAACTATCTCAATTTTATTGACATTTAATTTTGTTTTATTCATTTTTTTGTTCTTTTGATAGAACAAATATAATCAATTTTCTATCTGTGAAGGGTTTTTGTCGTCCGTCGCAATGAACGCTAACACATAAGTATGGACACCAAAATTTAGTTATCCAGTACTAGAGGGTCTAGTCAAAGAGTTGTTGTTCAAGGATATTCCCATGCTTTGGAATGGAAAAATTGTGAACTCATTGAGATGAATATACAAAAGGTTCATATTCATCAGATCGTAAGATCGTAAGCGTTCCCCCAAGGAACTCCATATCCACATTGATGGAGGAACCCTGAAGGGAAAAACTGCGATCAAACTTTTCAAGAGTTACCCCCCCCAACCTAACACGAAACCGTATTGAAGTACCCTACCCATTTCTGGTCAAAAGGATATAGTGTAAACACAATAGGCCTTGATGAAAACAAGATCAGAAGGCACGTAAAGTATCAAGCGAACCATGAACGTATAGAAGAGCAGCAGCGGCTCGACTTTGGCCCTTATAGGGGGCTATACCAAGTCCACCTCCTTGGTGAGTCGATTATTTAATTGGTACTACTGCAATTTTAGTGGAATGATTTTAGGGTCGAAAGTCCGAAGACCCCCGCCTGAACGATGCAGTCGGGCAGGGAAGTTGGAAGGTTGAAGCATGATAATTCTGTCTTCTGACTTCTGTCTTCAAACCCAAACCAAAGATTTAAGTTTGCTATAATTTACATAGTTCCCACGAAATTGGTAGTAGAACTATTTAATTGTTGGTCGGTAGATGATCTGCGTTTGGATTTAATGATGATTTGATTATTTACCTTGTTTTGTAAGCTTTTCTTGCATAACTTTATGCCATATTAGCTCTACTAATATCATTCTTAACCTAAAAACAAGAAAAATGAGAACAACCAAAAATCTGCTATTTATGCTCCTTTTGCTCCCCATGATGGCTGTTATGGTGTCGTCGTGCGGATCCAAGTATAGCTACGAAACGGTTCCTGGTGACCCAATGAATACTAGGATTTATACTTTGGATAATGGGCTGAAAGTTTATCTGAGTGTTTACGAAGATGAACCCAGAATTCAAGCATACGTTTCTGTTAAGGTGGGCAGTAAAAACGACCCATCAGAAACAACTGGGCTTGCGCATTACTTTGAACACCTAATGTTTAAGGGCACCTCGCAGTTTGGTACTTTAGATTGGGAAAAGGAAAAGCCTATGCTCGATGAGATTGAGGCTCTTTTCGAAAAGTACAGGGTGGAAACTGACCCTGCCAAACGTGCCGAAATTTATAAGGCGATTGACAGCATTTCGTACGAGGCCTCTAAAATTGCCATACCCAACGAGTACGATAAGCTTATGAGCGCTATCGGCTCAAGGGGAACCAATGCTGGCACATCAAACGACTTCACTGTTTACATGGAGAATATTCCTAGTAACCAGCTAGAGAGCTGGGCCATTATACAAGCCGATAGGTTTGCCGATGCCACCATTAGGCTTTTCCATACCGAGCTCGAGACCGTGTACGAGGAGAAGAATATGTCACTCACTCAGGATGCTCGCAAGGTAAGTGAGGTGATGTACCAGCTGCTTTACCCAAACCATCCTTATGGTCAGCAAACCACACTTGGGGATGCCGAGCACCTTAAAAATCCTTCAATCATCAACATCAAGAATTTTTACGATACTTACTACGTACCCAACAATATGGCTGTAATCCTTTCGGGTGATTTTAACCCCGATGAGGCCATAAAGATTATTGATAAGTACTTTGGTAAGCTGGAGAAGAAAGAGGTGCCCGAATTTACTTTCGAGCCTGAAGAGCCAATTACTGAGCCTAAAGTGGCTGAGGTTATTGGCCTAGAAGCCGAACGCGTGAGTATTGGTTTCCGCTTTCCTGGTGCAGCTAGCCGCGAAGCCATGATGGCCGATATGGTGGGCATGATGCTTTCAAACAGATCAACTGGACTTATCGACCTTAATGTGAACCTTCAGCAACGAACCCTCCGTTCTAGCGCGTACGTATCGAAACTTACCGACTATAGCATGCTTAACCTAAGCGGTATGAATAAGTCGGGCCAAACGCTAGAGGAGGTTAAGGATATTCTGCTTGAGCAGGTTGAGCTGCTTAAAAAGGGTGAGTTCCCCGACTGGATGATTGAGGCTACAATCAACAATCTCAAATTAAATGAGATGCGTAGGCTCGAGAGCAACGCAGGGAGGGTTTGGATGATGTCGAGCAGCTTTATCAACGGAATCGATTGGAAAGATGCCGTTGCGTATATCGATGAGCTGGGTAAAATAACTAAGGATGAACTTGTGGCTTTCGCAAATGAGCATCTCGGTAATAACTATGCCGTGGTGTACAAGCGCCAAGGCCAGCCCGAGGTTGAGCTTGTTGAGAAGCCATCAATCACTCCAATTCATATCAATCGCGATGTGGAGTCAGCATATCTTGCGGCTTTCAAAGAGCGGAAGGTACCAGAGATTGAACCTGTATTCCTCGATTTTGACAAGGAGATCAACAAGGTTACCACTACTAATAACCTTGAGATTTTGCACAAGGAGAATGTTGAGAACGAAACCTTTACCCTGTACTACTACTTCCCATTTGGTAGCGATAGCGATAAGATGATGAACCTTGCCTCAGGATACCTTGAGTATTTGGGAACCTCGGAGTATACTGCCGAGCAGATTAAGCAGGAGTTTTACAAGCTGGCATGCTCGTTCAATGTGTTCTCTTCGCGCGACGAGACCTACGTGTACGTAAGTGGGCTAAGCGAGAACCAAGAGGCTGCCGTTAAGCTGCTGGAGTCACTAATCACCGATTGTCAACCAAATGAGCAGGCGTTGGCCCTTTATATTAACAACGTTTTACGTTCAAGGGAGAATTCAAAGCAGAACCAACGTTCCGTATTTTCTGGCTTGGTCGATTATGCTACCTATGGAGCTAAATCACCATTCACAAATCAGCTGCCAGCTAAAGACCTACGTGCTCTAAAGGCCGAAACGCTTATTGCCAAAATTCAGGAGTTGCCAACCTATCCTCATAAAATCCTTTACTACGGGCCCTCATCGCCAGCTGAGCTAAAGGATATGGTTGAGAATATCCATGCTGTTCCTGCAACCTTTGCCGAGGTTCCTGCACCATACAATTTCGAGGAGCTAGCTACCACAAAGAATAGGGTTGTTTTCTCGCATTACGATGCTAACCAGTCGTACCTACAGCTTATTAGCCGTGGAGTTGACTACGATTACGACCTGTTGCCAAAAGCCATGATGTTCAATAATTACTTCGGTTCGGGTATGAGCGCCATCGTATTCCAAGAGCTGCGCGAGAAGCGTGGACTAGCCTACACCGCTTGGTCGCGCTACGCTACGCCAAGTAGCCCCGATAAGCCATTCATGAATAACGGCTTTATTGCAACGCAGAACGACAAGGTTATTGAGGCGTTCACTGCCTTTGATGACCTTTACAACAACATTCCCGTATCAGAAAAATCGTTCGATTTGGCTAAGGAGTCAATCCTCAATAGCATTCGAAACGGAAGGGTAACCAAGATGAGCGTTATTTGGAATTACCTCAATGCTGAGAAAATGGGTTACGGGGGTGATATTCGCAAAACCTACTGGGATGTAGTACCTTCGCTTACAATGGATGATGTTGTGTCATTCAACGAGAAGTATATAAAAGACCAACCCAAAACCTACGTCATTCTTGGTAACGAGAAGGTGGTTGACTTTAAGGAGATTACTGAGAAATTTGGACCGGTTGAAAAAGTAAGCCGCGATAAGATTTTCCAGTTCTAGAGTTATTTTAATACAATATTTTAGGCGGGGGCAATTAGCCCCCGCTTTTTTATCTCTCCACTGTCAATTTTCATCAAACCTTATAAATGTTATCTTTGCACTGCCAAACCATCAGTTTTAATGAGTAAAGCCCAAACCATTTGGTTAACAGGATTACCCTCGGCAGGTAAAACTACCCTTGCCAGCGCCTTGCATCATAAGCTTTGCGAGCAGGGCATTGCTTCGGTTGTGATCGATGGGGACGACTTTCGCAAGTCGTTTTGCACCGACTTGGATTTTTCGCTTGAATCTAGGCGCGAAAATATTCGCCGTGCCGCTTCAATGGCTCGTATGGTAAACGATTCGGGCGTTATTGCAATATGTTCGTTCGTGTCGCCAACCACTGCCATAAGGCAGCTGGCTAAGGCCATAGTGGGGGATGATGTATTTGTTGAGGTATATGTAAATACACCCCTTGATGTATGCAAGCAGCGCGATGTTAAGGGGCTTTACCATCAG